>Ga0272443_10003190_pt1 | contig 19647 bp, 17 predicted proteins | sample SSMAcet12_FD_193581 | JGI IMG/M metagenome (GOLD analysis project Ga0272443, IMG submission 193581) | Marine sediment archaeal communities from Little Sippewissett salt marsh, Falmouth, MA, United States - SSM-Acet-12 | ecosystem: Environmental > Aquatic > Marine > Wetlands > Sediment ... | reverse complement strand
GTGAGCGATGACTGGGGCCAAACTCCGTTGCGATCCGCCGGATACCCTCGGGAAGGACTCGCGGGCTCATGGGTTCTAGAGCGGTTTTGCAGACGATGAAGAGAACGCCCACCCGCGCACCGCCGATCACCATGACGGAAGCCCCAAGTCGTTTGCTTGGCCTGACCGCCCCTGTTCAGAAACCTCTCTGAGGGGGCCCGGCTATGGGTTAGGGTTGGGGTCGTCGGCCGCCAACTCTCTCCGGGCGAACGCAGATACTGCGTAGGTAAACGACTTGGCTGCGCTGGTTTCGGCATGGAGAGAAAGCCGCCCGCAATCCAAACAAAGGAGCGCCGCGACCTCAATGTCCGCGGCGCCCAGTCTCAGAAAACGTGTGTGTTCCGACCGGAAGTAGAAGTGATCCGCCGGGCCCAATGTTCCGGGCCAGAGATGACCTCCCTTGCAGGTTGGACAGATGGGCGACGACCACATCGCTTGATCTCATGGACTTTTCAAGCCAGCTAGCTGGCAGAGACCTTCTCTTGCTGATCGGTAAGCGCTTTGGCGCGGTTCGCGTCAGCGGTTAGAGAGACGAATCCACAATCCAGGCAGAGTCCCGCCTTGACTTCGATGTTCGCGGTCTTCATCTTGAGGAATTTGGCATGTTCCGGCCGGAAGTGCAGCGCTCCGGTGGAGTGGAGTGTGCCCGGTTCGATGTTCGTGCCGTCGCAGTTTGGACATTTCGTTTGTTCGTTCATGGTTCTATCTCCTATCTTCTGCGGTGATACTGATCTAGACGCCCTCGAAGTCGATCTTGAGGGCCAAAAACTTCAACATGTCTTTGAGCGTGACGATACCAAGCAAATGTTCGTGATCAACCACGAGCAGCCTGCTGTTGCCCGTTCGATTCATCAAGGACAGCGCGTCCAGCGCATCGGTGTGCGGCGACACGGTATTCTCCTGCGAGCAGGGTACCAGCAGTTCCTGGACGGCATGGCGATCCCACTGTTCCCTCGGCACCTCTCGGACCCGCGTGGCCGTGACGCATCCCACCAGGCCTTCGCCATTGGATACGGGAAACATCTTGTGGTGATACCGGTAGACGTAGTTGTTGACTAAGTCCGTCAGGGAAGCGGCCGGCGGGACCGTCACCGGATGGTCGTGCATGAAGCGCTGCACCTCTTCGCCGGCCAGGGCATTTCGCATGAGGAGCTGCTGGTACGACATCTGGGACGCACTGCGGATGAACAAGCCGATCAGGAAGTACCACACGCCGCTGACGAACGCGCCGCCGATGAAGTTGAAGATGCCCCAGGCGACGAGGACCAGGCCGAAGGCCGAGCCCAGGGCAGAGGCGACGTGGGTCGACCAGCGCAGGTTGCCTTTGATTCGCCAGAGGATGGAGCGCAGGACGCGGCCTCCGTCCAGAGGAAAGGCGGGAATCAGGTTGAAGGCGGCCAGTATGACGTTCAGCCAACCCAGATAGAGGAACACACCGGTCACAGGGGCCGGCCACCCGGCACTAGCGCCCAACAGGCTTGCACCGTAGGCGCCGGCTCCCATAACCGCGCTGGAAATTGGCCCGGCGATGGCCATGAGGAATTCCGCCTTCGGACTGTTTGGTTCGTTCTCCATTTCCGCGACGCCCCCGAAGATGAAGAGGGTGATGCCCTTCATCGGCAAGCCGAAATGCCGTGCGACCAGGGAATGACTGAACTCGTGGAATACGATGGACACAAACAGTCCGGTTGCTCCAGCTACACCCATCCACCAATACGTGGCGTGCGAGAAACCTTTGAAATAATAGGGGAAGAGCCCGCTGGCCAGAGACCACGTAATGAGTACGGCTAGGAACAGCCAACTGATGTCAATGCCGACCTTGAATCCAAACAGACTGAACAGATGAATCTTCTTGCCGAACATGATCGATCTCCTTTCTCGGTGGAGCTCAGGGCAGGACCTATCGCGGTCTGTGTTGGGCCAGGATACCGAGGCGTAAATTGCTGCCGCCTCGGCATCCTGCATACGACCCCGATTGTGCGCGTGCTATGAACCCGTCAGAGGCCGTATGGGTCAATCGTATGGGGGTGCATCGCGTGTCTGGAATCGACGTCGCGCCAAGTCTCGATGGGGTAATCGTAGCCCTTGACGTATAGCCGGTTGTCAACCGACCGCACGCCGCGCGTTCTCAGCACGACATCTTCAATCTCACTGCGCAGGCTCCAGTCCTTTACGGTACCGGTCAGGGTGGTCATACCATCGTGCACTTCAATCTTGTACTGTTCGTGATTGGGACCGAGCAGCCAATCCGCTTTGAGGCGGTCTACGATTCGCTTGTACACCTGGGCGTCGTTGCGTTCCTGGGCCCAGTTCACGGCCAGGTTGTCAACCACTTCGGTGACGCCGCGCACGCGGGAGGCCAGCATCTTCGCGTGGGGCTTGTCATAACCCCGGTCGACTTGACCGGAGAGGGTCACGACGCCATTCTTGACCACGACTTTGATGGACTGATCCCAAAGTGCTTCGTCGCTGGCAAAGTCCGACACGATATCATCGCGGATGCGGGCATCACTGCGCCGTATCATACTGGGCGTCAGGTGATTGGTGACCCAGGCAACACCGACGACATCTCGTGCATCCGTGCCGGCGAGTTGTTTCTGATAGGTGTTGGCGACGGTTCCCCTCAGCGTGACGTGTCCGTGTTGCACCGTCACGTCTAGATCGATCGGGGTCAGCCTGCTGTCGGTGAGCAGTTCCGTGGTAACTGCGTCCGTCAGATCGGCATCGGTCGGAAACGGTGCGACGGTACGCGTGCCGTGCTCCTCCCACCACTCCACTTTGAGATCATTCTTGACGCCTCGGACGTTTTCAATCCAGCGGATGTCCTCGTAGGCGAGTGTCTTCTGATAGGCGCTACCCACCGTGCCACTGAGGGCGATGATCCCGTTATCGACCGAGACGGTGATCGGCATATCAGTGAGGTAGGCGTTGCGATGCAAGGCGGCCAGGGCGTCCTTCCGGATCGCGGCATCAGGGCGAGTGGCTTCCCAGACGACGGTCAGGTAGTTGTCCACCCGTTTGACGCCGAGCACTTCACTTGCCAGCAAGTTCGCCTCTTCGCGCTCAGACCAGCTGCGCACAGCGCCCCGCAACTCCACCGATCCTTCCTGGCACGTCACTTCGATGTTCTGCGACTCGATGGCGGCGCTGTCGACGATGCGGTGCCGGATGTCCTGAGCGATATCCATATCCCAGCGGTGCACCGGCATAACAGTCACTTCATTGATCACGCCCAGAACGCCGGCAATCTTCTTCGTTTCCAGATCGGCATATTTCTGGGCGGCGATACTGCGCACCGTGCCGGACAGAGTGACAAACCCGTCCGCGACCTGTACGTCGACGTGCGAGGCTTCCAGATAGGGGTCTTCGATGAGCGCATCTTCAACCCAGAGCTTGACTGTTTCATCTGTCGGCCGCTCGTTTGCCATCAATCGCGGGCCGATCGCGATCAGCAGTAGAGCAAGGCCCATTGTGAGGGATTTTCCTATGGCTTGCATGGTTCTGTTCCTTTCATATTGACGTTCTCAATCCGTTTCGACAGGTTTGTGATACGTACTGGATCTATCAACTCAAGTGGCCGCCGGCGTTGCCCAGGAACTGGCGGTACAAATCGCTCTTGCAGTCGAGCTGTGCCTCAGCGGTTTGCAGCGCGGTGATCAGTAAGGTCTCGGTTATCTCGGCTTTGGTGGCGCCGGCCGCAAACGCGCGACGTAGGCGGTCTCTGATCTGATCGTCGCGCTGTAGCAAAGCAGCCGATGCCAGCATGACGATGGCCTTGGTCTTTCTATCCAGCACGCCGTCATTGCTGCAAATCTGGGCGAAATCCTCAAAGGCACGGCCGATCTCAGGCGCGTGCAGCATGAACCAAGGCGTCCTTGTCGATATCATGATTGGTCCCTCCTTAATGGCTTGCGCCCTGCAATACGACAGCCGCCATGGGAATCGCGAGGGGCGGGGAACCGGTCCGCTTGATGGTTGCGGGCAGCGTCCCAGCGATGGCATATGGGCGTATCGACTTCCGGGACAGTTCCTCAAAGAGGTTGTGATAAACCCCTGCGATCCGCGGCCATGTAATGGACCTGCCGTAGGCATAGGCGCGCTTCTGTAATGTTCTCAGATAGGTGTCATTGTGAAACAGACGATTCACCTCGAATGCGATTCGTTCCGAGTCTCCAAACGGTACCAGGCAGCCCCGCCCCTGAGCGAGCAACTCCTCGGCGGCCCAATAGGGTGTCGAGATGACCGCCTTGCCCGTTCCCACGGCAAAGGCCAGCGTACCACTGGTCAACTGTTCTTTCTGGCAGTACGGCGTGACGTAGACGTGGGCGGCCTGGAGAAACGTTCGGAGCATCTCGGCGCTGATGAACTCGTGGTGGAAGATGACGTGTTCGCGCAGATCGAGATCGCGGACGAGGCGATGCAGTTGGTTCAGATAGCCATACCCTTCATGTTTGACCACCTCCGGATGGGTCGTTCCCGCCACGATATACAGGACGTCCGGGTGGGCCCTGACGATGGCAGGCATGGCTCGTAGCATGACTTCAATGCCTTTGTTCTTGCTGATCAGCCCAAAGGTCAGAATGACCTTGCGGCGGGTTAGGCCAAGCCGTTGGCGGGCCGTTCCATCGCCGTTGTGCGGCGTATCCGGGATGCCGTGCGGAATCAGTCTCACTTTGCCGGCCGGTACCCGGTACAGGTCGGTCAACATGTTGAGCCCGCGCCGGTTCATGACCACGACGGCGTCTGACCTCGCGCAGATCCGACACAACGACTGGCGCTGCGCTGGGTTGGGGTCTTCCAGAACGGTGTGGAGCGTGGTCACCAAGGGCGCCTCAAGGCGTTCGACGAGCCGGCTCACATATGAACCTCCTTCACCACCGAAGAGGCCAAACTCATGCTGGAGCGACACAACCTGAGGCGCCCGGAAGTTGATGTAGTCACAGGCGTCCGCGTAGTCGCGCGGTGCGTTTCGTCGGATGGAGAAGTCCACGGGGGGCGAATAACGAGAGCCGCCCTCAGTTTCCATCGCGACCACAAAGGGTTGATAACTCGGTCCGGCGTCAGATTTGCCATTTTCCAGCAAATCGCCGGTAAAGGTGGCAATGCCACATTTCCTTGGTGCGAACGACGAAATGAACGCGACGCTCGGTTGCTTCGGCCACTTTTCCATCAGATGTCTCCCACGTGTGATTTCAGCCTTTGCTTGACTGCGGCTTTCCGAAGAAGATACGACGTTGCGCGGTCAAGTTAGCCCTTGCGTTACTTGAAAGAGCATACGTTCAGCCACGGCATGGGCGCGCAGGGGGATTGCTCGATTGCGATGCGTCATTTGCTTGACGCCGAGCGGATAGGCAAATCTATGGCAGCGGTCCCGGGCGTCATGCCCGGGGCGGTCAATAGGTATGTGCAGCCGGGAGAAGGGTCGCGCTGTGCGGGCTTACGGTTCCGCTGATGTCAGACCCTCCTGGATGGCATACTTGGTCAGTTGAGCGACGTTGTCGATGTCCAGCTTGTTCATCAGCCGCAAGCGATGTCCTTCGACGGTCTTGGGGCTGATATGAAGGCGCAACGCGATTTGCTTGGTCGTGTTGCCTTCGGCCATGAGTTGCAGGACTTCCCGCTCTCGCTGGGAGAGAATCGAGAAGGCCGAATCGTCCTTCTGATCGGCGTTGCGGACGTAGCCTTGGACGACAATGTCTGTAATGGAAGGGCTCAGGTAGGTTTTGCCTTCGATTACCGTGCGAATCGCGGAGATCAGTTCCTCGAGGGCGCAGTCTTTGAGGAGATATCCCGTAGCGCCCGCCTGAAGCATGGCGGTGACAAATTTCTTGCCGGAATGCATGGACAGGGCCAGGATCTTGATCTTGGAGTTCTCATGCAGAACCTGTTGCGTGGCGTCGATGCCGTTCAGATCCGGCATGGCGACATCCATCACCACCACATCAGGCGACAGCTCGCGGGCCAGTTCGACGGTGGATATCCCGTTTTCGGTCTGAGCGATGACTTCCATGTCGTCTTCAGCCTCAATCAGCTTGGCCAGCCCGTGACGGACGATGGTGTGGTCGTCAGCTATGATGATGCGTGTGTTCATTGATCGGTTCTCCCATCAGATGTTCCTATGGCTCCGCGGGGCACTGTAAGAATAATCTCAGTGCCCTGATTCGGCGCCGAATGAATGTCCATTGTACCCCCCAGATGCGTCAAGCGTTCGCGGATACTGAGAAGTCCAAATCCCATCACCTTGTCAGATGAATGCGCGTTGAGATGTTCCACATCGAATCCCTTGCCGTCATCTTTGACCGCGATCCGGATGCTACCGTCGATGGAGCCGAGTTCGACGGAAATAGTGTGGGGATCGGCGTGTTTGGCGGCATTGGTGAGCAACTCCCGCACGGCGCGATAAAGTAGCGTCTTCAGTTGGTTGCTCAAGGGCTCGAAGGGGTCTCCACCGCGAACGTGGCAGTCAATATGCCTCTCCCGGCTGAAACGCTGCGCCAGTTCCTCCAGGGCGGATTCGAGCCCCAGGGTGTATAACTCCGGCGGACTGATCTCAAACGTCAGCGTACGGGTTTGCCGGACGGCCTCTTCGATCTGCTCGCGGGCGTGGGCGATCGCCTGGGCCGCCTCTTCCGGCAGTTCCAGACGCTGGAGGGTGCCCAGTTCGATCTTGAGAAAGGCGAGGATCTGGCCGATCGAATCGTGCAGCGCCGTGGCGATCTGGCGTCGCTCCTGATCTTCGATGGACAGCAACTGGCTCGTTAGCCCGCGCAATTGCTCCTGATGGGCCAGAACCTCGTTCTGGGCCTGCCGCGTCTCTGTGATGTCGATAGCGACGCCCATGACGCCAGCCACGTGGTTGTCTTGGTCCCAGACGGGCGCATAGCGTACATCGAAAATCTTGCCCGGGACCACTTCGATTTCAGCCGCCACTTCCTCTCCTTCCAGGGCGCGACGCATATTCGCGATGATATCGGGATGCTCCCGGTACCGCTCGAAGACATTCAAACCGACCGATTCGGCCGGCGTCTGCCCCAAAGCAGCGAGGCCCTTCCCCTCCGAGACCGTGATGATACCGCTTTCATCCGTCGCAAAGAAGATCACCGGTGCCCGGGAGACAACGGTTCGCAAGTGCGCGTCCTTTTCGCTCGCCGCCAGTTCCGCCTGTCGACGTTTCGTGACGTCTCTCAGGGAGAACACCAGGAACTCCACCTCGCCCGCTTGATCGAGAATAGGGACCAGTGTCCAGTCCCAATAGGTTACACCCCACTCGGGGTGATCGGGGAACGTGAAGGGTTTTGCCACGGCCTCGTACGGCGTCTTGGTTGTCACCACTCGTTCAAAAATCCTGCGGTTTTCATCATCCGGATAGATTTCAAAATGGTTGCGGCCCGCAACGTCAGATATGTCAAGCTGACACGCCTGGGCGTAAGCTTCATTGGCGCGCACGAAGTTGAAGTGACGATCCAGAATGACCAGGGGCGTGATGGTGTGCTTGAAGAACGCCTCCAGGGTCCGCGACTGTTGGGCCAGCTCTTCTGCCATCTTTCTCTGGGGCGTGATGTCATATATCACGCCCTGAACGTATCGGGGATGGCCGTGCTCGTCCTTGACGATGCGCGCCTCGTCGCGCAGCCAGATCACGCTGCGGTCGCGCTTGATGAAACGATACTCGCAGGAAAATGCCTTGCCGCAACGCCGCACCTCGGCCAGTTCAGCCAGGACATAGGGACAGTCGTCCGGATGGAGTTGCCTGATCCAGATGTTTGGATCGTTGCGATAGTCATCGGCCGAGAAGCCCATGATCGATTCGGCTTGTGGACTGACGTAGAATGTGGTGCGCGTTTCGTCCAGGGCGGCCATATAGGTCACGGCCGGGATCTGCTCCACCAGGGTGCGATACTTGCTTTCGGATTCCCGGTAGGCCTCCTCGGCTCGCATGCGTTCCGCGACCTCATCCTTGAGGCTCTCGACCGCCCGGGAGAGGTCTGCCGTTCGCTCTTGTACCCGGATTTCCAGTTCGTCGTGCGCCTTCTGGAGCGCCGACTCATGCTCTTTCAAACGCCGGTAGAGCAGGGTATGCGGCTGTCGCATGCCCGTTTCAATCAGGGCCTTATACAGGAGATAGAACGAGATGAGTTTGAGGAAATGACCGATCATGTTGACGCGGCTGAAAGGTCGGACGTACATCGTGAACGTCAGCTCTGCCCCGATGGTGAAAACAATGGACCAGATCAGCCATTGGAGCACTTTCGTGTCAAACCAGCTTCGCTTCTGTGTCAGAATGATCAGCGAGGCTATCGATATCCCGACGATGATGAACTCGCTGATCTCTTTAAACGGTGTCAGGCCGGTTGTCTCGCGGAAGCAAACCGGGAATAGGCCCGCATAGAATATCGACAACAGCAAGAGACTGGAGACCATGCCGTAGGCGGCCAGGACGATACCGGCGCTAAGACGACGCTTGAGAAACAGGGGGGCCAACAGCAGCGAGAGACTCTCCAAATAGCGTGTGACGATCCACAGTTGCGTGGGCAGGTTCGTGCCATGACTTGGGAAGACGCCCATTCCCTTGAAGGCCAACATGTGTAGCAGATCGAAGCCGCCTATGAAGAGATAGGCAACGCCCAGAAACAGCATGTAGTTGTTTTGGATGAAGTGACGACTGTTCCATACGATCATGAAGACGGCGCAGGCGACAACCACGCTGAACAGCTCGACTACGGTGTGAAAAAGCAGATAGCTGTGCAGTTCAACGAGGTAGATCCCGGTCAGAACAGCCACATAGCAGATCACCGGGACGGTTTTTCGCAGGATCTGTTCCTGGTGGTTTCTGAACCCCATAGTTCACTCGCCGATACGCAGGTTTGGTACATTCGTCGGGCCAGCGCTTGCACACTGAACGGCGATAGCAAGCCACCGAACACTCTCCGAGACTATGCGACTGTGTCAGTATAACCCCCGGAAAAATGGGCTGTACAGGGCTTTTGCCTGTTTCGAAACGGGGAATATCCCTATTTTCCCGGGTCGGTAGAATACGTACAAATGGAGAAGAGGCAAATAACCTCAGAATACCCGAATGTGCAATGCCGTGAAAGGGCAGCCAACAGAGGCCGGGACATCGACCTGATGACAGAATGCGGAAAGGTATCGCGATGATGAATTACGGATTCAGCAAGGAATTGCGCATGCCTCTGAGCCAAGCTCTGGAGAAGATTACAGCCGGACTTGCGGATCATGGGTTTGGTGTGCTTACGAAGATCGATGTCAGGAAGAAGTTCAAGGAGAAACTGGGTATCGATTTCAAACGCTATGTGATTCTGGGGGCGTGCAATCCGGCCAGTGCCCATGAGGCTATTCTGGCCGAGGAGGATATCGGGTTGCTGTTGCCCTGCAATGTCATTGTCTATGAGAAAGATGGCATGAGTGTGGTCTCGGTCATCCGACCCACCGTGGCCATGCAGATGGTCGACAGCGCGGACCTGCAGGTTATCGCCGAGGCGGTCGAGGCGGAGTTGGAGAGTGTGCTCCTCGGGATTGAGCAAGAGAGCGATCACGATGCATGAGGCATGAGGGCTCAGCAGAATGTCCGTAATGATGCCAACCCGATTTCTGTGCCAGAGCAGTGGCGGAGGCCGCATGGGTGGATACGAGCATATGATGTCTTCCTGGCGAGGGGGTATTGCCGCCTGGATCGTCTTGCTGGTTATTGTCGGGACAACGGTCTATCTCGTGATGCGTAACCTCCATTCGAGCGCAACAGGTGATGCATCCTGCCATGAGACGCCTTTGGAAATTCTGAAGAAACGCTACGCCCGTGGCGAAATCACCAAGGACGAATTCGAAAGGATGAGGCAATCTCTGTGAGGGTGTTGACCGGAATGAACATGGCCAGCGGTAGGGCCGAGTGTTCGGTGGCGAGACCAGGAGTAAGACCGCACTTGACCGCAGCCGTTGCTCCGGAATCACGTTAAGAAGGGGAAACCAATGAACATACTGATGATGACCAACACATTTACGCCGTTCCTGGGTGGGGTCCCGCGCTCTGTCGCGGCCTTCACACGCGAACTACGAAAGATAGGTCACGAGGTCGTGGTGGTGGCGCCGGAATTCAGGAATGCGCCCCACGCCGAGGAAGGTGTGATCCGGGTGCCGGCCCTTCAGCATTTCAACGGCAGCGATTTCTCGGTCAGTCTGCCCATCCCCGGCTATCTTTCCTCCCAACTCGAGAAGTTTAGACCCGACCTCGTCCATTCCCATCATCCTCATCTGCTGGGCAGCACGGCCCTGCGCATCGCGAGTTGGTTCGAATGTCCTTTGGTCTTCACCCATCACACGATGTACGAGGATTATCTTCACTACGTACCGGCCCACGCGCGAGAACTGCGCGGCTTTGTCATCAACCTGGTCAAAGGGTACTGCAATTTGTGCGATCACGTTATCGCTCCGAGCAAGAGTGTGGCCGCGCTGATTCGGCGACGCGGCGTGACAACTCCGATTGACGTGGTGCCTACCGGAGTCTACACCCGCCAGTTTGAACGCGGGGATGGAGCCGGTTTTCGACGCGCGCACGGAATCTCCGAGGGGGCCTTTGTAGTCGGATATGTGGGGCGTTTAGCCCCGGAAAAGAACCTTTCATTCCTCGCCGAGGCGGTCCGATCAGTTGCGGCGGGGTCCCAACGAGGGCACTTCGTGGTCGTCGGGTCGGGGCCTTCCGCCGCCGAGATCTGGGAGATCTTCCGGGAGTGGGATCTCGGGGATCATCTCCATCTCGCGGGGTCTTTGGAGGGACAAGAGCTGGTCGATGCCTATCGTGCCATGGATGTCTTCGCGTTCGCTTCGCACACCGAGACCCAGGGAATGGTACTCACCGAAGCCTTGGCGGCCGGCAGACCGGTGGTGGCGGTCGATGCGCCGGGAGTGCGTGAGGTCGTCCAGGACCGAGTGAACGGACGTTTGCTCGACGCGGATGACACACAGGAGTTTGCCAGCGCGCTCATGGAGGTTGCGATGGCATCACCTGTCCAGACAGAAGCCTACGAGAAGGCGGCACGCGCCACCGCGGCTGAGTTCTCCATGGACATGTCGGTGCACAAACTCGTCGACGTATACGAAACGCTGCTACGACGTAACACGGGCGGATGGAAGGATGACAGCGTCTGGGGGCGTGCCAAGGAAGAAATCAAGGCCGAATGGGAACTCATGAAGAATGTAGCCGAGGCGGCGACTCTTGCCTTGAAGTAGTTACGCCAACAAGGTTAGATACCGCTCATGTTGAACATGGTCGAGACACTGTTGCATCGGGTACGTCAGTCCCTTAGCCGCAGCGCCTGGCTGGTGAGTCTGTTGGGACTGGAGAAGTCACGTGGCACGGCGGTTGAGCCCGGATTGGTGTTGATTCAGATTGATGGGCTGTCGCGCCGCCAACTGGAAAGGGCAATGCGCCGGGGCCATCTTCCTTTCCTTTGCCATCTCCTCGAGAAGCACCAATACCGCCTTCATTCGCTCTATAGCGGCATGCCGTCAAGTACCCCGGGGATGTTGGGGGAACTGTTCTATGGGGTCAAGTGTCCCGTCCCGGCCTTCAGTTTCCTCGACCGGGATACGCAAAAAGTGTTCCGCATGTTCGAGCCTCACGCCGCCAAACAGATCGAGGACCGCTTGCGCGAGCGAGGGACGCCGCTTTTGGCCGGGGGGAGTGCATACGGGGGAATCTACACGGGCGGTGCGGGGGAGAGCCACTTCTGTGTGGCGTCTATGGGACTGAGCGATCTGTTTCACCGCAGGCGCCCGCTTCGCCTCTTGTTGCTGCTCGTATTGCATCTCTACAGCTTGATCAGGATTGGCGTCTTGTTCGTCGTCGAATTCTTCCTGGCTCTGATCGATTGCCTGCGCGGACTGATTGCTGGGCAGGATCTGTGGAAAGAGATCAAATTCATCCCTTCGCGCGTAGGCGTTTGCATCCTCATGCGGGAGTTGGCGACGATCGGAGTCAAAATGGACGTGACGCGCGGCCTGCCGGTGGTCTACCTCGACCTGGTTGGCTACGACGAGCAGGGCCATCGCCGGGGTCCGACATCACGATTCGCCCACTGGTCGCTCAAAGGCATTGATGATGCCATCGCTCGCATTTGGAAGGCGGCCCACCGGTCAGGCCGCCGGGACTACGATGTGTGGATCTTCTCCGATCATGGCAGTGAAGATGTACTATCATATGCGAGGGAGAATGGGCGGACCGTGCAGGAAGCTGTAGTCCAGGTCTACGACCAGCTGTCGGGAGGCGCTGCGCCGGAGGAGCAGGGCGATCGACTTCCCGGCGTCAGGCGCCTGGCCGCCCATTCGTCGTGGCGATCTTTGCGCCGACGCGGCTCTAATAGCAGCCGCAACGGTGACCACGACCTCGAACCGCTCAAAGAGGTGGTCGTTACAGCCATGGGGCCCATTGGGCACGTGTACGTGAATCGTCCCATGGCGCATTCTGAATACGAGCGTTTTGCCCAGGCGCTTGTTGACCAGGCGAGGATTCCCATGGTCTTGATCGCTGAGGGATCGGACAAGGCCCGTGTGTGGACTCCGGAAGGGCAGTTTGTCCTGCCCGAGCAGGCGGCATCGGTTCTGGCACCCGACCATCCGTTCCTGACCGAGGTCGCCGTCGACCTGGTGGCGCTGTGTCACCAGTCCAACGCTGGCGATCTGGTGCTCTCAGGCTGGAATCGCACCGGACCTTGCTATAGCTTCCCTTCGGAGAACGGCGCGCACGCCGGACCCGGCCTGGAGGAAACCCATGCCTTCGCTCTGGTCCCATCGGACGCGCCGCTGTCTCACCGTGCGGAGGGCTACCTCAGACCGACCGGTCTACGACAGGCGGCGCTATGCCACCTGCGGCGCGAGGCAGTGCCCCCTGTGAGTGCCCCCGCCTTGGCAACCGACGGGAAGATGCTGCGGGTGATGACCTACAATGTTCACGCTTGTGTAGGGATTGACGGCAAACTGTCACCTCATCGCATCGCCCGGGTTATTGCCCGATATCGGCCCGATGTCGTGGCCCTCCAGGAGGTGGACGTCGGACGCGCGCGAACCGGTCATGCCGACCAGGCCCAGATCATTGCCGAGTATTTGGGAATGGAGTACCACTTTCATCCCGCGCTGCGGCTGGAAGAGGAGGCCTACGGCGACTGCATCCTCAGTCGTTTGCCGATTCGAATGATCAAAGCGGGGCCACTGCCGACATTGACAGGTTGGCGTTCGCCCGAACCGCGTGGGGCGCTGTGGGTTGCGGTGGAATTTGGCGCGACAGAGGTCAACCTAATCAATACTCATCTTGGTTTGCGGCCCGGCGAGCGATCGCTTCAGATTCAAGCTCTGCTAGGGGCCAACTGGATCGGGAGCAACGGAGAGGCCCACCCCGTTGTACTCTGCGGCGATTTCAACGCCGCGCCGCGCTCGACCGTCTGGAATCTGTGCACTGGTCGCTTTCGAGACGTGCAGGTGGAAGCCGCAGCGCGCAGGCCCCGGGGCACGTGGTTCGGCCGGTATCCCATTGCCCGCATCGATCATATCTTCGTCAGTCCGCAGATGCGCGTCGCCCGTGTCGAGGTGGGCGATGACCACTTGGCCCGTATCGCTTCGGATCACCGGCCTCTGCTCACCGATCTCCAGATCCGCCCCTAGCACGGCAGGCATCAATCTCAAGGGTCCATATCCTCGTTGCACGAGTTCGGCCCCGGTCCCATTCTCGCGGAGACGGCGTGTTGTGCATTTCGGCCTGAGTAATCCCGGGGTTTTCCGCGGTCGCAATCGGGCAAATCCCTCGCATCGCAGCCGGCCCCTGCCCGCGTATAGACCCATGAACCAGCGTCGTGCGATGGCAAGCAGCTACACGCCATGCATGTACCGAAAGGAGAGCAGCATGAAGACAACAGAGAAAGACGCGACAGCACGTGAATCGGCCGAAGTGACGCATCTTCGCCGGGACGAGAATGCCGGAAAGGAATCCGAACGCGGTGCCTATCACCAGCCGGGCGTGCTGCGGGTCCTGCAAAGCAAAGACGAAACGCGGGCCTTCTACGACAAGATCGCGCGGGTCTACGACCTGCTGGCCGAGCATTCCGAGGCGCCGGTGCGTCAGGTGGGTCTTCACATGTTGGACATCCAGCCAGGCCAAACCGTCTTGGAGATCGGCTTCGGTACGGGCCACTGCCTGCTGGAATTGGCTCAATCTGTCGGTTCCAGAGGCAAGGTGTACGGCATCGACCTCTCGGAGAAAATGCGGGAAATCTCGCACGCGCGGCTGGAGGACCAGGGACTTGAACACCGGGTAGAACTGTGTTGCGGCGACGCCTTGCACTTGCCCTATCCGGATCGGAGCATGGATGGCGTGTTCATGAGTTTCACGCTCGAACTGTTTGATACGCCGGAGATTCCCCAGGTCCTCAACGAATGCCGGCGCGTCTTGCGAACCGGCGGACGCCTTGTCGCCGTGGGGATGTCACGCGTGGTGCCGGACGGGCTGGTGATGGAGGTCTTCGAATGGACGCATCGGCACTTCCCCAACTATCTGGACTGCCGCCCGATTCTCGTGCGCCAGGCACTGGAGGATGCCGGCTTCCAGATCATTGAGTCGAAGACCGTGAAGATGTGGGTCAATGTGGAGATCGTCTGTGGGTTGAAAGATGCCGAGCAGCCCAGTGGGTCCGAGGTGATCATGGGCCCTTGAGTTGTTGGCGAGAGGCAGCGGTACCACGAGTAAAGCGATACAGTAGGCATGTTCTTGTTTGGATAAAGGAGAAATACCATGAACGCACAAAGGAGAGGCAAGACGAGTCTTATCAGAAGCATTTCGGTTGTGTTGGTAGCAACGGGTTTCCTGATGACCTGGGTTGGACCGGTGTCAGCTCAGGCCAACAAACAGGCGGCCCGCGAACTTTCAAGCGCCTTCTCCGCGGCCGCCAAAGAGGCGATGCCGGCGGTGGTCTCGATCAAAATCGAAAAGACCGTGGAAGCGCAGCCGTTGATGCAATTCAACAGTCAGCGAGGTTCCAGCGATCCCTTCAGCCCGTTTGGCGACGACTTCCTGCGGCGATTCTTTGGCGGTCGGTCCCCACAGGGAATGGCGCCGCAGAAACGCATCGAACAGGGACTGGGGTCTGGGTTCATCATCAGCAAAGACGGTTACATCCTGACCAACAACCACGTGGTGGGCGATGTCGATAAGATCACGGTGGAACTCCAGGACGGCCGCAAGTTCGAGAACGCCAAACTCATCGGTACCGATCCGGCTTCCGAGGTGGCTTTGATCAAGATCGATGGCGACAACTTTCCGGTCCTGCCCATGGGTGATTCAGAGAACGCGAAGATTGGGGACTGGGTCGTCGCCATCGGCAACCCCTTCGGCTTGAACGAGACCGTGACGGTCGGTGTCATCAGTGCGGTTGGACGCAGCAACGTCCATATCGCGGCCTACGAAGACTTCATTCAAACCGATGCGGCCATCAATCCGGGCAATTCCGGGGGGCCGCTGATCGATTTGGACGGGAAGGTGATCGGGATCAACACGGCCATCTTCAGCCAGAGCGGTGGCTATATGGGAATTGGCTTTGCGATTCCCATCGATATGGCGCGCAGGATCGAAGAACAACTGAAGGCGCACGGCAAGGTCACCCGTGGCTACCTGGGCATCTACGGCCAGGACATCACTTCGGATATGCAAGATCTGCTCCAACTCAAGAGCAGCGAGGGCGTCATCGTCGCCAATGTCGAAAAAGGTTCCCCGGCCGACAAAGCAGGTCTGGAGAGCCGTGACATCCTGCTGGAAGTGAACGGTAAGAAGATCGAATCGTACGATTCCTTCCGCAACGATATCGCCATGTTCGCGCCGGGCAGCAGCGCACGATTCCTCGTCATGCGGAACGGCCAGACGCAGCATATCACGGTCGTCTTGGGGGAGCGCCCGACCGAGGCCGCCCGAGGCTCATCCATGGAGCAGCCTCAATCGCAGGAAGTTCTGGGACTCCAGGTGCAGACCGTGACCAAAGACCTGGCCGAACAGTTCGGCTACCCGCTAGGCGAAGGCGTGATTGTCACCGGGGTGGCGCCGGGGAGCCCCGCGGCTGAGACCGGTATTGAACCGGGCGATCTGATTCAGAGTGTGAACCGTCAAACCGTCAACGCAGTAGACGAGTTCGAAAAGGCGGTGAACGCTACGAAGGACAACAAGGTGCTACTGCTCGTCAAGAGAGGCGACCTGTCGCAGTTCGTTGTGGTGAAGTTTGCCCGGTAGCATGCGGTGGCAATACCGCGCCCGTTGATGGGCTTACCCATTGATCGAGGCCCAACCAGGACCCCAGGGGGCGTTAAGAGACGATCTCGTCCCCCGGGGTCCAACTCGTAGATCGGTTCGCTTTATCGGCGTTGATTTGCTACAACAAGGCCAGATTGAGTATCCCTTCCCCTTGCGACCGAGATTGGAGCGCTGGAATCTATGTCGGCTGTTCTGACAGTAGGAATCGTTATCCTCGGCGGCTTTGTCTGCGGGGAAGTGGCCAAGAAGATCGGTCTGCCCAAGGTCACCGGTTTCATCCTGGCCGGGATCTTCCTGAACCCAAATCTCCTGCACGTCGTGCCGAAGGATTTCACCGAACACACCGATCTCGTCACCAACATCGCGCTGGCGTTCATCACCTTCTCGGTGGGCGGAACGCTGTACTACGGCCGGGTGAAGAAACTGGGCCGGAGCATCCTCACCATCACGCTGTTCGAGGCCGAGTTTGCCTTTCTTGTTAGTACGGTCGGTCTGTTGGTTCTGGCGCCGCTGGTCGTGGATGGGAGCGGAACCTCCTGGACGGGGACCTTCATTCCATTGGCTCTGCTCCTGGGATGCCTCGCTTCGCCCACAGACCCCTCGGCCACGCTGGCCGTCACCCACGAATACAAAGCCAAAGGGCCCGTGACCTCCACCATTCTTGGCGTGACGGCGTTCGATGACGTACTGGGCATCGTCAACTTCAGCATTGCGACAGCCATTGTCCACATTCTCGTCACCCATGAAGGGCTCAGCATCAGTTCCTCCATCGTCCATCCGCTCGGCAGCATCTTTGGCGCTGTCCTGTGCGGAACCATTTTCGGATTGGCGTTCAACGCTGTGACCTACCTTATCCGGCGTGAAACGGAAGGGGCCCTGATCGTGGTCGTCCTGGCCATGCTCGCGCTGACGTTCGGTGTAGCCCGCTGGGCTGGTGCGGATGAACTCCTGGCGACCATGACCATGGGAGCGGTTGTCGTCAACTACAATGCCCGCCGCCAGAAGATCTTTCGCATGCTCGAGCGGTACACCGAGGAACTGATCTTCGTATTGTTCTTCACGCTTAGCGGTATGCAACTCGATTTCTCTGCCCTGGCCAACAACCTCTTCCTCGTCCTGTTTCTGGTCATCTTCCGGGGCATCGGCAAGACGCTCGGCGCCGTGACCGGTGCCACGTTGTCCCGCGCGCCGGCGAAAGTCAAACACTTCGTCGCGGGCGGATTGATTCCGCAGGGAGGCATCGTGGTGGGCTTGGCGCTGCTGATGAAACAGGAACCGGCCTTCTCTAAGCTCTCCAGCATTGTGATCAGCGTCGTGATCGGCGCGACGGTGATCCACGAGTTGGTCGGTCCCATCGTGTCGAAGCTGGCGATCAAGGCGGCCGGAGAGATTCCGGACGCCAAACGCACCGCGGCGTAGAACATGGGGTAGATCCCGCCGGACCGGCCGCCCACACGAACTGAGCATTCGCCGCGCCGCAAAGGAGCATATCCCCCGAAGGTCGCGCCATGGCTCCCAACGTAGTTCATTCCAGAGAGCAATCGCATTCAGCGTTATCGGCAAATCCGTGTCCATGAAAGGAGACTCACCATGCCTGAACAGGATATCGTCATTGCGACCTTCAAGCTCCACGACGAGGCGGAGCCGGCTGTCAGAGCGCTGCAAGAGTTGGGATTTGGCCTGGGCGGTCTGTCGATCGTCGGCCGCAACTTCCATACTGTGGACGCGGTTGTCGGCTACTACACGACTGAGGGGGTCGTCCGGCCTTACGGCAGCGTCGGAGCTATCTGGAACGAACTGCTGGCCTATTTCTCCGATTCTGCCTTGTTCTGGGTGCCCGATCTGGGGCTGCTGGTCATCGCCGGGGACCTGATGTCCCGGGTGCTCCAGGCGGCTGAGGAGCATGCCATCATCTACGGCTTCACCGCGTTGGGCGTCGCTCTGCATGCGATGGGTGTGCCGGAACACAGCATTCTGGGCTGCGAAGACGCGATCAGACGCGACCACTTTGTCCTCATCGCGCAGGGCCATGTGGGTGACGTCAGGCGGGCACAAGAGACCCTCGCTCTTTCCGAGGCCGAATCCCTTGAAATCCACCATTTGTCCGTGCCGGCCACCGTTTGAACCCTGGTGCCGGCCGATGGAGCCGGGGCTGGGAAGACGGATTTCCAGCCTCGGGCCATCTCCCGTCTCATTACCGCCAAGTCGAGTTTTTGTCCCGCGGCGATCGGGCATATTGCTCGCCGCCACCGGCGCCCCCTCGTCGTAGTACTTCATAGAGAGTAGTGCGTTCCAGGCGACGTGATTGTCACGTCGTCCGATCGCGAATGACAGCAACACCTTGATGAAGAGGAGGTGATTACTATGGCACGCTTTCCCAAATTCGCGTTGACCTTGGCGTTCGTCGCCACGCCGTTTTTCGGGTATGACGACTGGTTCAACATCCCCGATCCAACGGGCCCGGATGCGGCGGTCTTTAACCTCCGGTCCGCGAGGCCGACGCTCGCGCCTGACTCCTCCGGCATTGGTATCGAACAAGCCGGACCGTGGCACCCACAGCCAACCCGACTGATGCCAGCGGTCGCTTCGCCGACCGGCGCCCGCGGGACATCTCTGTCTGTCTATCGCCAGCGCCCGGCCGCCCGGCACGACGGACGCGCGGTGGCGACGCATCAGTATGTGTGGTTCGTCGACGACAGCGGACCATCGAAGGTGGCAGATCGTCTCGTCGCTGGGTCTTGGGCGAAAAGAGCGGCTGCGAACGGCAGCCTTCGCTTGAGCCTGCCGGGACGCGATTCGGCGCCCGGCACTCGGTCCGTAGCGGCCTCCTTCCCTGCGCTGCACCTGACGTGTTTCCGCCGCGGAGCGTAAGACAACGTGATGGACGTGGACGAAAGTCGGCATAGCTATTCGAGGACACTGATCATGTTCCGTATAAACAAGATTCTCTATCCCACAGATTTCTCAGAGCATTCACAGGCAGCCCTCCCGTTGGCGATCGACCTGGCCCAACGTTACGGCGCGGAACTGCACTGTCTCCACGCGGTGGACATCGAGCACGAGGTGTTCATGGAGGGCGGATACATCACACCGCTGTGGACTGAGCCAGTCGACAGCGAGCAGTTGCGTCGTGTCGCCTGTCGGCACATGGAGGAATTCGTCAGCCAGCATTTCTCGGAACTGGACGGCTCGGTCCGCCAGGTCGTGGTGCAGGGCAAGCCCTTCGAGCAGATCGTCCGGTACGCCCGCCAGGAGGGGATCGACCTGATCGTCATCGGCACCCACGGCCATTCGGCGCTGGCGTCGATGTT
>Ga0272443_10003189_pt1 | contig 19655 bp, 13 predicted proteins | sample SSMAcet12_FD_193581 | JGI IMG/M metagenome (GOLD analysis project Ga0272443, IMG submission 193581) | Marine sediment archaeal communities from Little Sippewissett salt marsh, Falmouth, MA, United States - SSM-Acet-12 | ecosystem: Environmental > Aquatic > Marine > Wetlands > Sediment ... | reverse complement strand
GTGTCCGATACCTTAATAGTGATATTGGTTCCGGCCAGTAAAAGAGCCGCCAGACCCACCATCATTCCGGCAATCAGTAATTTTTTCATTATCCCATCCTCTCCAGATCTTAATTTATATTTGGTTGCATCAGTTAAAATTTCAATTGCAGGTCAATTTGCATTCTCTGAAAGTCTTCCGTCTCTTCCCTCTCCAGGCCTATTTCATTGACAAAATAGGATACGCTGAAGGTTGTATTATGGGCCACTTGCAGGGAACCGCCGAATTCATGTCCTTTAGCATCGGTACCGCCGCCGCGGAAATCAGAGTCGGCGAAAATTCCGACCACGGCGTCCTGTTCAACTTCGCGATAGATATAACGCAGAGCCCATGACAGGGTATTTTTCGCCTTACCCACATGGAGACCCACCAACCAGCCGGTATTAAGGCTGTCGGCGGCGGTGTTGTTGACATAGTCTCCCATAACCATAACGGGGATGTTATTGAATTTATGAGTAGCCTCGGCAAAGACTTCGACGATTTCGAATTCATTGGCATACTGTAACACGGTTTCATCGCCATCGGTTATCTCGATAACGGAATTCCCCATTCCATCTTCAGGATCATAAAAAGGCTCGAATCCTTTGGTATTACCATAACCGAAATATCCGCCGCCCACGGCAAAGCTGGATTGGGAATCATTGAAGTTTATCCTGCCCACGCCCTGCCCGGCCGCCAGATAGGAATCTTTGGAGGATGACCGTTCATCAATCCACAAACCGGCACCGATTAACGTAAGTTCGAAATTATCGACTTTGTAATCGTAGGTCATAGTTCCGCCTTCCGGGTTCCAGTCCGAATCCCACATAAGTTCCGATTCGCCGGGTTTGAAAAACGGATTTTTGAATTTCCCGCCGATAACATTCAATCCGGGCAGAGACGGATGCTTAAAACTGAAATAAGCTAGATCAAGACCGATATTTTTAGTACTGAATGCATCATCCAGGGTCTGATTGGTGGAAACCGGATCGGTGGAACCGGTCGCCAGTTGAATTGTCACCGTCATATAAGGCGAAACCTCACCGGTAATACCCAGACGGGCTCTGAGGCGGTGCCGATTGCGGGCATCCTTATCTTCTTCCTTGATTATCTCATGGCGATAGCGCAAGTCACCTTTGACCTTCACTTTTTCCCACCACTCCGAAGCGTTTAATGTATTCATTGATATCACCGTGCAAAACACGGCCAAAAGGGCATAAGCCCAGTGGTTGTTTTTCTTCATTGTTTCCCCATTTCTCCAATACTTAGTCAATCATCAGGAAGAAATGCGCCGATTATTAAGATTATGTTAAGGAAATATTAAATCTTTGTATTATTAGCCGAGGGCTATCTGATTGGGATTGAGAAAAGGCGAGCCGCAGACTTAACTGATTGTATGATATAGAATTAGGTTAAATTATTCGCTGGCTGTTCTACTTATCCTCGTCGTTTTCCCTTTTCTCGCCTTTGAATCCAATATGGGGAAACGGCTTGACGACCGTGGAGGCGACATTAATTAAGTGCGATGCGACTCTTTTCAGGTAACGAACATAGAGAGTCAAAGCCGCCGCCTCTCCGGCGCTTAATTGGGACGGGGGATTGGTAATCAGGCTATAGACAGCTTCATCACACCATTTTGACAGGGCTTGCTCTTCGTCGATTAACTTCTCGGCAGTTTCCACGTCGCGCTGGCTGTAAACCTGTGAGACTTTTTCAAACCATTCGGTGACCTGTTTTTCGAACTTATTGAGATCATCCTCGAAATCACCGCCATCAAGCCGTTTAGGATGAGCGGCGGCCAGTTCATATATATTTTTGGTATAATCGGCAATCCTTTCCACGTCAATCACGACGGAAACCAGAATCAAACCCGGCGCGGCATCGGCTGGTTGAGCTATAGCCAGATGTGATAAAACTTTACGGCGCACCTCACGCATATAGTGATTAATCTCCTTATCGGCCGCATACAAGTCTATTTCGAGATTGGCATTGTCGCTGTGGCGTAGAGATCGCACAGCTTCTTTAAACATGCTAAAGCTGTCAGCCAGCATTTTAACGGTATCGTTATAGGCCTCTTCCAGCAGGTCGTTACCACTGAATAGTTTTTTCAGTAAAGAGAACAATTTGTCACCTCCAGATACTGATCAGAATCAAGGGTAAAATAAAAAATAAAAAGGCCACAAAACCAACAGGAATTAATTTCGATTTTGCGGCCGATTCGGCCAATTTTTCCGCCAAATAGATGGGAATCTTTTTAAGGGGCAAGATTAAAAACAGGAAAATTCCGCAGATATTAAAAAGCATATGGGCAAAGGCAATGGCTAATGCTGAAACATTACCGGTAGCCAGAGAGGCCAGAATGGCCGTACCGGTGGTCCCCAGGTTAGCCCCCAGAGTATAGGGGAAAATCTGAATCAAATTCAATATTCCCGAACCGGCCAGAGGGATAATCAATGAAGTGGTTACCGATGACGATTGGACAATGACCGTTATAAGTAAACCAACCGTGAACGAACGCAGAGTTGTCTTAAATATATATTTTTGAAACAGGGTAGTTATCTTGCCAATAAATACTCTCTTGAGCAGTTTGACTATATAATTGAGTGACAGGAACAATAATATCAACGCCAGGATAACTCCGAAGACAGCACTATGATTAATCAGGTCCAGAATCAGGTTTATGGCAGGTGTGGTAACAGCTTTCAAAGGATTAAACATTTTAAGTCCGCCCACACCGGCAAAGACATCGGCCATAGCAATACTTGCTTTTCCCAGAAAATCCGTCGCAACCTGCAGAGGCATAATTATAATGACGGACAATATGTTGAAAATATCGTGGACTGTCGCGGCGGCAAAGGCGAGGCGAAATTCGTTACTGCGATTTATATGAGCCATGGAAACCAGCAGATTGGTAATCGTAGTTCCGATATTGGCACCGAGGACCATAGGGATAGCGTTTTCGACCGTAATCATACCGCCCGCTACCAGAGCTACTACCAACGAAGTCGTCATGGAAGAAGACTGGACGATACTGGTCGCCAGTATTCCCAGAAACAGTCCGACAATGGGGTGATTGGTAGTGGAAATCAGGGCCTCCGCCAGCGGTTTTCCGAATAATTTGAGAGAACTGCCTAAAAGGCCGATAGACATTAAAAATATATAAAGGAGGCCAAGAAGTAGGATGGTATTTATTGCGACCGATTTATTGTCCTGCTTCAAAACTCACTCGCTTTAAGTGACGGATGAGCGCTTTTGCCCTGAAATTCGTACCATTAGCAATATCAAGGGGCAAATATAGGCCCGACCTTGCCTATGTCAAGAACAATAGCAACAGAAATCTAACATAATCCTAACATATTGCAAACAATACGTTTTATCGATTAGTCCGGCAGATTAAACTGCTTAGGTTTTCCCGAATTATATCAATGTAGAAGAGGGAGATGGATATAAAAGCTACTTCCCTTGCCGATTTTGCTTTCAACCGAAACCTGTCCGCCATGGGCCAAAACGATGTGCTTGACAATAGCCAGTCCCAGACCGGTACCGCCGGCCTCTCTGCTCCGGGCTTTATCGACCCGATAGAACCTTTCGAACAGGCGTGGGAGGTTTTCCGGGGCAATACCACAGCCATAATCGGTCATGATAATGTCAATACTATCGTGAGTTTTGACCGCCCAGAGAGTTATTTCACCGCCGGACTCACTGTGGGCAAGGGCATTGGTGATCAAATTTATTACCGCCTGTTCCAGCAGATGCGCATTCAGGCGGGCCGATAAATTGGAATCGGCCTCAAGGTTAATTTTTATATTTTTGGCAGAAGCCTGGGCCTCACAGCTCTGCACGGCCGTTTCAAGAACGGGAGATATTTTCTCTTGTGACAGTTCGATCTTATCCTGTTCGGCGCCTTGTTCGACGCGCGACAGGCTCAGTAAATCTTCGATAATGGCATCAAGGCGGTCGGCCTGGCGGCTGATTGTCTCCAGGAACCTCCGAGCATCATCGGGATTGTCGACCGCCCCGTCGATCAAAGTCTCGACAAAGCCTTTTATTGAGGTAATGGGTGTTTTCAATTCATGCGACACATTGGCCACGAATTCGCGCCGTACGTTCTCCAGCTTCCGAATCCGGGTAACATCATTTAAAACCACAACGGCCCCAATTTCACTACCGACAGCATCATGGAGGATAGTGGATGAGGCCTGGACATATTGTTCCTCACGGCCGGTGAGGACCAGTTCTTTCTGATCCGGCTTTTTGGAGCCTATCGTACCCGTTACCAGCTTCTGCAAAGTCGTATTGCGGACAATTTCGTGCAGGGTGCGACCGAGAGCATCAGCCGGTTCAAGATGCAATAATTTCGCCGCGGCCGAATTAAGATTAAAAACGCGCATGTCATTATCGACCGCCAGGACTCCCTCGATCATACTGGAAAGAATAGCTTCCTGTTCCTTACGCTGGCGGGTAACGGTATTGATTCTCTGATTGAGCTGAACCGCCATCTCGTTCATGGCCTCGGTCAGGGCAGCTATTTCCCTGGATGACTCGCTGACCGGGAGGCGTTCATCGAGATCTCCGGCGGCGAACCGGGCGGCGCCCTTGATAAGCTGTTCCAGGGGATGGCTCAGGCGGCGCGAGACAAACCAGCTTACCAAGCCGGCAAAGACCGCGACAATGAGGCCAATGATGATCATTTTCACACGGATGTCGTATAAAACCTGCTCTATAAAAGTAACCGGGATTGCTGTGCGAATCAGCACCGGATTTTCACTATCATACTCGGACAGGGTTGCGACGTACATCATTGATGTTCCCATGGTACTGCTGAAACGGGTAATCAAGCCCCGTCCCCGGACAAAAGCATTTGCGATTTCGGGACGATCCCTATGGTTTTCCATATCATGAGGATCGTTTTCCGAATCAGCGATAACCTCGCCCGAAGCTAGTACGATGGTGATGCGCGTCCGGGAATGATGTCCCAGCTTCTTCACCAGTGGATCAACCGCCAGCGTGTCGCCTTCAGCTAAAAGGCAACTGATGGATTCATCAATAAGGCGGGCACGGGCTTCTAAGTCAGCCGCCAACTGTTCCAGGTACTGGTCGGCCATAGAATTGACGGCATACCAGGCCACGACCACTACGGAAAGAAAAATGATAAAGAGATAAGAGGGATATAATTTCCAGAATATGCGGCGGCGAGCCATAATCAATCGCTTTCCGGATTTTCACTGAATCGATAACCGACTCCACGCACCGTTTCGATATACTGCCCGTATTTACCCAGTTTCTTGCGCAGTCCGGCCACATGAACATCAATAGAACGGTCGGTAACGATTGTTTCATCGCCATGAATAGAGTCGACTATCTGATCGCGGGTGAAGACCCAGCTGGGCCGCTTGGCCAGAAAACGCAGAAGCCTGAACTCGGTTGTTGTCAGCGGAATGCGCTCACCGGCTATGGTTACTTCATGACTGGCCGAATCGATTACCATATCCTCTATACGTAACGGGGTCCGTTCATCAATAGCGGCTTTACTTTTGCGGCGCAAAACGGCCTTGAGGCGCGCCAGCAATACTCGCGGCGAGAACGGTTTAATAATATAATCGTCGGCTCCCATTTCCAGGCCGATTACGATGTCGGCCTCTTCTCCCTTGGCGGTCAGCATGACCACCGGAATGTGACGGGTTTTCGTTTCCAGCTTGAGAGCCTTGCATACTTCCAGACCATCGAGACCGGGGAGCATCAAATCAAGCAAAATCAGGTCGGGCAGTTCGGACCGGGCCTTTATCAGGCCTTCCTCGCCGGTTAGCGAGATATTGATTTTATAACTTTCTCGGGAAAGATTATATTTAATCAATTCCGCAATATCTTCTTCATCTTCAATGACCAGAATTTGCTGACCGGCCATGTTGTGCCTCCTGATTTCCTGTTTATTGGGGACTCTTAATAATATCCGTCATTGCAACTGCAGATAAGATTTCACTCAGTTCGGTTAATGTCAAGGCTTTATTGTCCTGACCGGATATGTTAAGAGCATAAAAAGAAAAAAATTGTATCCCTGTGACTTAAAAATCGTATGTGTAGTTATTGGAAGGCAGATTGTAATCGCGCTTTCTTGACATACGATGTAGCGTTGCTATGTTATAAAGAAATAATCACACCAGACCTGGGAGATCAGCAATTGTTTACTAAAAATATCCGTGTCATCTTAATTTTCCTGATATTAACAATATTGGTAGCAGGCATTGGGGCCGAAGAAATCAGTTATGCCCGCTACCCGGCCCTGTCACCCGACGGCCAGACTATTGCCTTCACTTATCGGGGCGATATCTGGACGGTTCCTTCCACAGGCGGGACTGCCGTGCGGTTGACTGTACATGAGGCCGAGGATATAACACCTTATTTTTCACCGGATGGGAAATGGATTGCGTTTTCTTCTGACCGTTACAATAACATGGATGTGTTTGTTATTCCGGTATCCGGTGGTCCGGCCCGGCAGATAACTTATAATTCCGAATTCGATTATATTTCCGGATGGTTTGCCGGTGGTGATAGCCTGATTTTTTCATCGGGCCGCAGTGGTTATCAGGATATTTACAAAATATCGGCCGAAGGCGGTCAACCGATCAAACTGACAGGTTATTTTTATGAGAGTGAATATTTCGGGCGCATCACTCCCGACGGCAAATATATGCTGTATAACAATGGTTCCGGCATGTCCCGCTGGTGGCGCCGCGATCTCAAAACGTCGCGCAATGCCGATATTTTCATACAGGATCGCACGGTTGACACCTTCACATCGCGCCGTTTGACTGATTATCCCAATCATGATACCTGGCCGATTTACAATCAGGAACAAAACGAAGTTTATTTCGTTTCCTGCCGCGATGACTGGGCTCAGATTTATAAAATCCCCTTTGATGGTGGCGAGACCGTTGCCTTGACTTCATTTATTGGCGATGGCGTGCAGTGGCTCAATGCCAACCCGCAGGGTACCAAGCTGGTATTCGAGCAGGGATTCAAAATATGGACTTTGGATCCGCAGGGCGATCAACTGCAACAGGTATCCATTGAAATCAATACCGACGAACGAGAGAACATGCTGGTGAAAAAGACTTTCAGCAATAAAGTTGAGTATTTTTCATTGTCGCCTGATGATAAAAAAGTTGCCGCTGTTATTCATGGTGAAATTTTCGTTCTGCCCGCCGAGGAAGCTGAAGAAACGCGCCGCATGACTGATACGCCGGCGCGCGAAAGCTTTCCTGTTTGGGCCCCGGATTCGAAAACGGTTTATTATTCGTCGGATCGCAACGGTAATGGCGATATTTTCTGTGTCGATGCTTTCAACTGCGAGGAAAAACAAATTACCAGCGACGAGCGCAATGAGATTAAACCGCTGGTCTCACCCGATGGTAAATATCTGGTTTTTTACCGCGGTCTGGATGAAATAGTCCGTTATGAAATCGCTACCGGTGAAGAGACCTTATGGGTAGAAGGAGTTTTCTTTGATCTGGGCGTGGAGCCGACTGCCGAATACGGCTGGTCACCCGATTCTCGCTGGCTGGCTTTCACCATGGCCGGTCCCACCTATGAAACAAATATTTATGTTGTCCCACTGGACGGTGAACCGCAGAATATTTCACGACTGGCCGATTATAATTTCCGTCCCCGTTTCTCGGCCGACGGTAAAAAGCTGTACTTCTCATCTTATTTCCCCGAGTATGCGCAGACATATGAAATCGACCTGACTTACCAGCCGGCCGAATTCGCCGAAGCATCTTATGACAGTCTTTTCATGGAAGAGCCGGAGAAGGATGAAAAGGATAAAGACAAGGACAAAGAAACCAAAAAAGACGATGAAACGGAAGTATCAATTGATTTTCATCGCATCATCGACCGCCGCCACCCGGCATTCAGGCTTGATGCCAATAATGATTTCCCCGTTTTGACTCCCGATGGCGAGAAATATTTGTTTGTGTCTCCTCTTCTCGGAAAACCGGAAATATGGTCGGTCAACACCAAGGACGATCCCGACCTGAAGCAGTTAACTCATTCCGGAAAAGACATAAAATACCTGCAGGTAACATCCGATTCCAAAAAAGTATATTTCCTGGAAAGCGGAAAAATAAAATATACCGAGATCAGCGACGGCAAGGGCGAGACGCTGTCTCTTGCGGCAACGCTTGATATCGATATTCTCAAACTGAACCGCCAGAAATTCAATGAAACCTGGCAGATACTCAACACCTATTTCTATGATTCCGATTTTCACGGCACCAACTGGAATATGGTAAAGACAAAATATGAACCGCTGATTGAAGAGGTCCGCACCGAAACTGATTTTCGTAATATTCTCAAGGAAATGATGGGCGAATTGCGAGCATCGCACCTTTATCCCTACAGCCTCCTCCCCGGCCCGGATGACAATGCTCGCACCGGGCTTCTGGGCCTGGAATTCGATCAGAGAACCCTTGATCGAGAGGGCCAGTATCTCGTTAGCCGGGTGGTTACGGCATCACCGGCCGATCTGGCCGGAATAAAAACCGGACAATACATATTGGCAGTTGATGGCATTGATCTTGACCGCCAGACAAATATTTCACAGATTCTGGCCGGGAAAGTCGGAGCCCGGGTGATATTAACCGTTGCCGACAAGCCCGGCAAAAAAGGTTCAGAGGTTGCGGTAAAGCCGATAGACAACATACGAGAAATGGAATATAACGATTTGGTCGAAGAGCGGCGGAGGCTGGTTGATTCCCTTTCCAACGGTCGTCTGGCTTACGTTCATATCATGGCCATGAGTGGCCCTTATCTGGAAAAGTTCAAGGAGGAAATCGTATCGCGGGTTGAGACAAAGGAAGGTGTTATTATCGACGTGCGCAATAATGGCGGCGGCAATATTGCCGTTCACCTGCTTGGCATTATGGTCAAAACGCCTTATTTCCTGCGCAATTTCCGCGACTTCCCGGCAACTTCCGAGAATAAAATGCGCTCCAAGGCGATTGAGAAACCGATGAGTCTTTTAATCAATAATTATTCAGCTTCCAATTCGGAGATTTTTGCCGCCGGTTTCCGCCGCCTGGAACTGGGTAAAATCATCGGGGAACCAACCTCAGGAGCGGTCATCGGGACAGCATCGTATTACCTGATGGATGGCATGCGCATCAGGCGGCCCTCGTGGGGAGCTTTTACTTTCGATATGGAAGATACCGATCTGGCTCCCCGCCAGCCGGATATTCTGGTGGAAAATCTGCCGGATGATTTTATCAACAATCGTGATCCTCAGCTTGTCCGCGCTGTCGAGGAAATGCTGAACGAATTAGAATAATCAAGGCGAATATAAAAAGGCGCGATTCCGTTCTGGGAGTCGCGCCTTTTTTTGTGGTAACACGCCAGTTTATCGAAATATAACACGCTGAGAGTATTTACCATTCATTATCATCGTCATAGTCATTGTAACCCGGATTATAACCCGCCAGACGATGTTCATGGTTGCGAGCCAGGCAGATCATATCCAGAGTCTGGGCAACTTCATTGGTATAGTACTGACGGCTGGCCTGCCGGAATACATTTTCAACATCAGCCAGGATCGTATTCCGGGCGAAGGGAGACTGTTTCAGGATTTCGCCAAATTTAGCCAAGGCCGCGGCCAGGCGGAACTGCGGTGAAGTTTGCTCGAAGTCACGCATAAATATACGCCGTTTAATGGGAACGCTGAATTCATCGACTTCACTGCCATCGGCATTTTTATAACGGATATGCACCCGTCCGATATCGGCGCGCAGTTTATTTTCCCGGAAGCGAATTTCATAAAGAGCAGTGACCTCATGACCGGAACCGATTTCGCCACCGTCTTCCCTATCATCGCGGAATTTGTAATCGGCAATGGCGCGGTTTTCATAACCGACCAGACGCCATTCTTCCACGACATTGGGGTTGAATTCCACCTGAATCTTGACATCGCGGGCAATCACCTGCAGGAGGCCGGTCAGGTTTTCTACGAACACGCGGCGGGCTTCGGCCAGATCATCAACATAAGCATAAAAGCCATTGCCCTTGTCGCCCAACTGTTCCAGCAGGGCATCATTGTGATTACCCATGCCGACACCCACCGAAGTCAGAGTAACGCCCATATCGGCAAAGCGTTTGATCTTTCTCAGCATCTCATCGGCATCGGTCAGACCGGTATTAGCGACACCATCGGAGATGAGAACGATACGGTTGATACGATCTTCTTCGAAGTTGCGCTCGGCCATGCGATATCCCAGCCGCAATCCCTCGGCCAGATTGGTGGAACCACCTGACGAAAGGGAAGTTATGGCGCTGTAAACTCTGCCACGATCCTGCATACCGGTAGGCTGGATAATTTCCCGGCCTTCGGTATTGAAGGTCACGATTCCGATACGGTCGCGTCGATCCATCTGATCGACCAGATAATTCAGGGCCTGCTTAACCAGACCAAGACGGTTTTCGCGATTCATGGAACCGCTGACATCAATAACGAAAATCAGATTGGCCGGCTTACGATTGTCATCATCAATCTCGCAGCCCTTGATACCAATGCGCAGAAGCTCGGTATCCCAGCCGAAAGGTGACGGCGCGCCTTCGAGATCAACCGAAAACTGCCCGCGTTTGGGTGATTGATAACCATAATCCAGGTGATTGATAAACTCTTCTACTCGAATGGCCTCTGAGGGCGGCAACGCTCCCCGCTCAAGATATGAGCGTGCCAGGATAAAAGAGGCATCATCGATGTCGGTAGCGAAGGTCGATTTATTGTCATAATTGCAATAAACAAATGGTGCGGCGCCATAATCCTTGAAATACATGGCATCGAATTGCCGACGGGGCGGATATGATGGACATTCAGCCGGACGGCGCCTTTTATAGAAGTCATTGGAAGCATCGCATGCGCCGCCATCTATTTGAGGAGGTCTCGCCGCAAGGTTGGGTTTACCATAAGGTACATACTTATCCGGTGTTGGCATATATATTTCGTTTAATTCCGGTTTATTTCCCGAGACAGAAGGGGGCATTCCCAGATCAGCGATTGTTTTAATTTCTATTCTCTTGCGGGTATTACCTTCATTTTTTTCCTTATCGCTTTTCACATCTAAAGATTGACCTGTCCCTTTGATCGAGTTTTCCATACGGGCATCGACGTGGGTGTCTTGATTGCATTCTACAGCAATATTCTTAATTTCAACTTTGACGTAGGAAACGGCGGAGAATTTCAGGTCATACTTGCCGACCGGAACATTGGTCAGAATAAAATGGCCGTCTTGATCGGTCGTTGTTCCCATTATTGTACCGACTACCTGCACCGTGGCACCCTTTATCGGGTCGCCGGTTTCAGAATCGGTAACCCGGCCTTTAATCCGGCCCACTTCCACGGCGTATATTAAGGTGGCGATGAGGATTAAAGTGGCGGTTAAGATTATGTGAGGTATTCTGTTAATGGTGCGCATAATCCACCTCCTTGAATTTAGGTATTGCGCCTTTGCTTTATTTTTGAATCTTCTGAGGGGATTACATACTTAAGACGGTTTTCTTCCCGCCTTTGCCCAAAAAATCAGGAGGCTATTTGCAAATATTCTATAATAATGTAGAGAGAGAGTTTATTCCGATTTTTCAGTCAATGATTAAACCTGCCCGATTATGATTTTATCCTGAGGTTCTTCCAGAACCGCTATCAATTCAATGGCAATTTCATCCTCGTTAAAACGGCTCCGTTTTGATGCTTCGTTTTTCCAGCCAATAATAACCCGATGATACTGGTTTATTCCATCTATATCAGGAGTATTTGCAGGGGCGTTTTCTATTCTGAAAATATCGAATATTTCTACCTTGATATCATTCTCATTTAAATAATCAAACAAAACCCTGCGGCTTGCTTCCGCCATCGGCGGCATCAGGTTAATAACAATTGTCGGCGGCCCCAGATGAGTAACAGCTTCATGAAGTTTAAACTTGAATTGATCCGAATTGGTATAATCGACCATAACGGGATTTACAATTCCCGGATTGGCGCGGGTTTCTTTAACCAGCTCCACCAGTTTATCGCGGGATCGGGCAACGACAGAAACGACTTTACCATCCTGAGAAAATTGTCGACAAACTCCGCGCAAAATCCCGGTTCCGCCGATGACGATTATATGTTCCATTGCAAAATTAATCAACAACTCTCCAATATTGACCATAATATACAAAAAAATTATCGACCCGGCGGCAGTTTTCGACTTTTTGTTGCCTGATATGCAGGCCGCTCCTATCATATCCGCGTGAAAACTACAGATTATGGAAAAAGGCTGAAAGAACTGGGCACCGAATGGGGAGCCAACCTGATTGGATTTTGTCAAATTGATGATCTGGTGGAAAAATTCCATCCTGAGATAAGAGAAACAGCCCGTGAGCTCCCTTATGGAATATCCATAGCGATAGCTTTGCAGAAAACAGTTCTGGATACAATAATCGACCGTCCCAACGATATATACAAATCTCATTACCGGGCCACCAATACCCGGCTGGATGACATAAGTTACCGGATGGCACAGACTATCGACAACTGGGGTTTTCGAGTATTGCCCATTCCGGCCTCCAAAGTAATCAGCCGTTATCCCATGATCGGTCATGTTAATCATCGCGAAATTGCTTATAAATCCGGCCTGGGCTGGCGCGGAAAAAACAATCTGCTGGTTAATCCCGTTTATGGCGGACGATTACGCCTGACAACAATATTAACTGATCTGGAATTTCCGCCCGATGATATTCTGGCATATGGTTGCGGTAAATGCCGGGCCTGTGCCGAAAATTGCCCGGTTGGTGCCATCGGAAACAGCCCCGAAGATTTTGATCTTGATAAATGCCGCGAGCAGGTTACCGCGTTTTCCAAAAAGAATAATTTCGGACAATTGATATGTGGTCTCTGCCTTAATCTCTGCCCGGAAGGAACACGGCGAACCAATGGGTAAAACCACTCCGCCCAATAAAATCCTGCTTTTATGCGGCCTTATTTGCAGTTCCGATGATATTTATAATCAGGCATTGGCCGCTTTGATCGAGCAAATCGGGCCAGTCGGAATCGATACAATCACTTTCCCTTTTGACCATACCGATTATTACACGGCCGAAATGGGATCCGGTCTGACAAGGCGTTTTATCGCCTTTGATGAACTTATGAACCCGGACAGGCTGGCCGGTGTAAAACTGATGACAAATGAAATAGAGGCAAGATTGTCGGATAACCGGGATTGCCGCAGGATAAACATCGATCCCGGTTATCTGAGCCTGAACAACCTGGTTCTGGCATCAACCAAGAATTTTGCTCACCGCCTGTATCTTAAGGATGGGATCTACGGCGAAATCACCCTGATATATCAAAACGGTGCTTTCACAACCCTGCCCTGGACATATCCCGATTACCGGGACATTCGGGCCTTGGGTTATTTCACGCAGTTGCGGCAAAATTTGAAGATAAAAATAAAAAAATGAGAGATAATTGGTCTCAGGCTTATCAGAATTGCATAAAAATGAGGATTCGGGGAATTTATGGATAAATTCACAATTCATGGAAATCGCAAACTCCACGGACGAGTAACTGTCGAGGGTTCCAAAAACGCCGCACTGCCGATTATTGCCGGTGCCTTGATGATTTCAGACGGGACTACGGTTCTGCACAATGTTCCACCTTTGCGAGATATTGACACTATCTGTGATATGCTGGATCATCTGGGTGCCGCAGTGGAATTTAACCGTCAAAGACGAACCCTTTCTATCGATGCTCACCGGATAACCGGAAACACAGCGCCCTATGAATTGATGCGCAAAATGCGGGCTTCATTTCTGGTCCTGGGCCCCATACTTTCCCGTCAGGGTGAAGCGGTGATATCCCTCCCCGGTGGTTGTTCACTGGGACCACGCCCGGTCGATTATCATATCAAGGGCTTTGCGGCGCTGGGGGCTGAGATTATCGAGAGCCAGGGTTATGTTACCGCGCGGGCCAAACGGTTAAAAGGCAATACCGTTTATTTTGACCGTCCCAGTCATACCGGTACTGAAAACCTTATGTATGGCGCGGTGCTGGCCCAGGGAACCACCCGGATAATCAACGCCGCCTGTGATCCCGAAGTTGTCGACCTAGCCGAGTTTTTGAATCGAGCGGGCGCGCGCATTTCCGGGGCCGGCACTCCCAGTATGATTATCGAAGGGGTTAAAAAATTAAATCCGGTTGAATATAGCATTATGGGTGATCGTCTTGAAGCCGGAACATTTTTAATGAGCGCTATGGCCGGAGGCGGTGCGATTGAAGTGGATAAGGTAAAAGCATCTCACCTTGACATGGTATTGCAGAAACTGCGCGAGGCCGGAGCGGAGATCAGCGTGGAAGACGATTGTATCACCTTAAAAGCTCCCAAAAGACCGAAGGCGGTAAACGCGGTGACTTTCCCCTATCCCGGTTTCCCCACCGATTTACAGGCCTGCCTGATGGCCTTTTTAACCCGTGCCGAAGGTAGCAGTAGAATTCGCGAGACGGTTTTCGAAGATCGTTTTTCTCATGTTATGGAATTGCGCCGTCTGGGTGCGGACATATCGGTAGCGGTCAATGAGGCTACTGTCAACGGCGTGGATAAACTAAGCGGAACCTCGGTTATGGCTTCCGATATCAGGGCGGGCGCGGGGCTGGTTATTGCCGGGCTGGCCGCTACCGGCGAAACCGATATTTTGCGCGTATATCATATAGATCGAGGCTATTTCCATCTTGAGGAAAAGTTATCCTCTCTGGGAGCCGATATAGTAAGGATGAAAGCCTGAATTATGTAATAAGGTGTTTATTATGAAAAAATTAGCAGTGCTTCTGGCTATTTTAATTATGGGCGGACTGAGTCCGGCCCGGGCTCAGGAAGTATATTTCGGTAAAAATAAAGTCCAGTACCGGCAATTCGAATGGGATTATATTCAATCGGATCATTTTGATATCCACTTCTATGATGGTCAGTATGAACTGGCTAAATTTGCCGCTGATGAGTTGGAAAAGGCTTATGAAATCGTTTCGGATCAATTGAAGTATTATGTCTCGGCGCGTATTCCGGTATTCATTTACAATTGTCACAATGATTTCCAGCAGACCAATATAATTTCGAGTGAACCCTCTGAAGGGACACAGGGATTTACCGAGGCTTTCAAAAAGCGTATGGTGGTCCACTTTATGGGTTCCTATGAATCCTTTCGCCATCTTTTACACCATGAGCTGACCCATGCCGTTGTTTATGACATGCTATATGGTGAATTTTTCAAAGCCATGTTAAATCCCAGCAGGTTATTCCAGCAACCGCTCTGGCTGGCTGAAGGTTTTGCCGAATATTCATCCAATGGCGGCTGGACCCAGGAAGCCGACATGATGGTTCGTGATGCCACTATCAACGGTTATCTGATGCCCCCCGATTATATGGGTGGACTATCTTATACCGAGGGATTTGCTCTGGTCAAGTACATTGCCGATAAATATGGAGCGGAAAAAATCGGAGATATCTTCCGCCGCGGAAAAGCCCTGACTTCGATTGATAAAACAATGAAAGCCTCTCTGGGTATCACGCTCGAGGATTTATTCAAAGATTTCACCAAAGAGATGAAAAAGCGTTACTGGCCCGAAATTGCCCTGCGCCAGGAAGCTCACGAATTCGCCCAGCAATTGACCGACCATACCAAGGATAACTCAAACTATAATGAAAAACCGGCTTTTCATCCCGGGGGCCAGATGCTGGCCATGTTCACCAATCGAAGCGGTTATACCGAAATTTATCTGATCTCGGCCACCGACGGTAAAAAAATCACCGGCCTTGTAAAGGGTCAGCGCAGTTCCGATCTGGAATCTCTGCACTGGTATTACTCCGGGATGTCATTCTCACCCGATGGTGAGAATATGGTTTTTGTCGCCAAATCGAAAGGTAGTGACGCTCTTAATTTCCTGCGCCTGAAAGACAAGAATATTTACCAACGCAGTGATTTCGGATTAAAATCAATAATTTCTCCGGTCTGGTCTCCCGATGGTTCCCGAATCGCTTTCACAGCTCTGAACGGAAATCAGCGAGATTTATACCTTTATAACATGGAAACTGAAGAGGTACGGCGGTTAACCAACGATCTTTATGATGATACCGATATCGACTGGTTTCCGGATGGAGAGCGGATGGTTTTTTCAAGTGACCGACCCCATCCCGATCATGGTGATTTACTCGGGGACGGTTCTGCTGACTATGGTTATTACAGCCTCCATGAAATAGATATCACTACGGGCAAGACAACACCTCTGCCGGTAGGCGAGGGGCAGAATATTCAGCCGAAGGTTTCGCCTGACAGCAATGTCATTGCTTTTGTTTCCAACCGAAACGGCACCAATAATATTTATCTGTATTATCCCGAACATCAGCGGGTAGCGGCAATTACCAACTGTCTGACCAATGCCGAATCACCATCATGGTCACCGGATGGTAAAAAGATCGCCTTTTCAACTTATCAAAACACCGGTTTCGATATTTTCCTTATAAAGGATATCGAATATAAAGGCGATAACGGTGTCTTGCCCGCGACCGGGTTTGTGAAAGGCCATTATGACAATCCCGAATACGAATGGGGCCGAGACAGTGATAACGGACGCTTGGTTCTTCCTCCTGAATTTGATTCCAGCGCGCAAGTCGATAGTGAACTGCCGCAGTTATTCGACCCCGATGCACCCCGGCGTCAGCGACCCGATTCGACGCTGATGGAAACGGCAGACGATGCCGGTAGCGCGGCCGGGGCAGAATCCTCGGCATCCGAAAAGGAGGAAACAAAGGCCGATAGCGCCGCTTATGATCCCGATGATGAACAATATGTATATCAGGCTCCCAGCGGAACCGCAGGCAGTGATAAGGATGATGGAAAGAAGGAAGGAGAGGAAGAAGAAAGGCCCGAGCAAATGGTATTCGCTCCCGAGGATGAAGAAGTCGATCTTGATGCCGGACCGATGCCCCCCTGGGTGGTCCATATAGAACCGGTGGACAGCATCAATGCCGACGATCTTGACAATCGTTTCCCCGATGGTGAGTACAAAATCAAAAAATACCACACTCGCTTCACACCTGATCTGATCACCGGTGGCCTGAATTATGACAGTTTTTATGGTTTCCAGGGACAGACTGTTTTTGTCCTGTCCGATTATCTGGGCGATCATCAGTTTTATATCGCTACGGATCTGGTAAATACTATCGATCAATCCGATGTTCAGGCTTATTATTTTTACAATAAGCTAAGGATCGACTTCGGAATGGGCGTGTTCCATTCCAAATATTATTATGTCGATGCCAACGATGAACTCTTTTCCGACCGGTTTTACGGTTTTTCGGGATATATTGTCTGGCCGCGCTCAAAATTCACCCGTCTGGAACTGTCCGGCGCCATGCTTTTTGTGGATCGCCGCTATTATGAAACCGAAGAACTGGAAAAACGCAATGACCGCGTCTCCACTGCTTCCCTGAGCTGGACCCATGATTCGGTACTCTGGGGTATCACCGGCCCCGAAAAAGGACGGCGTTTTAAACTCCGTATGGAAGGTGCTTATCCCGTATTCGGGACCGATTCCATTAAATATTATGCCGGGACAATCGATTATCGCCAGTATATTTCACTGGCACCGCGCTACACCATAGCGGTTCGCCTTTCCAGCGGATTTTCCAATGGTCCCAACCGCAAGAATTTCTATCTCGGCGGAAACACCAATCGCATCGGCAGTATCAATGTCGATCAGGATGTTTATGAAGTGGAGAATCTCTATTTTTCGACTATAGTAACGCCTTTGCGCGGTTATGATTATTATGAACTCCGAGGTAATCGATATGCCGTCTTTAATCTGGAATTCCGCTATCCCTTCATTGAATATTTCATCACGCGCTTCCCTCTGATGCTGGGTCTCACCCGCGTCACCGGAGCGCTTTTCCTTGATATGGGCGCCGCCTGGGACAGCGGCGAGAAAGGATTCAAAGGTGCCACATCGGAAGGTAATTCACGTCTGATTGGCATAAAATCCGGTTTCGGCTTCGGAGCCCGGGCCAATCTCGGTTTCCTCGTTTTGCGCTATGATATGGCCTGGCGTACCAACTTTGCCACAGTGGAACCGCATACCAAACATTATTTCTCGATCGGCGCCGATTTTTAAGAACATCCCCGCAAAATACAAAAAAGGCCCCACTTGAAAGTGGGGCCTTTTTTTATCCTGATGTCAGCACTGAAGCTTAACGTTTGCGGCGTGTGACTTTCTTCTTGGTCACTTTTTTCTTGGCCGGTTTCTTCTTGCCCACTTTCTTTTTAGTCACTTTTTTCTTCGGAGCGACTTTTTTCTTGGCCGGTTTCTTTTTGGCCACTTTCTTTTTGGCCACTTTCTTTTTGGCCACTTTTTTCTTCGGAGCAGCTTTTTTCTTGGCCGCTTTCTTCTTAACCACCGCCTTCTTCAGACCCAGAGCCACGGCTTTGGAGCGCACTGAGCTGATGGTACGTTTGAGTTTCTTTGCTACTTCGGCCGTAGGAGTATTCTTGTAAAGCTTCCGAAGCATCGCCATTTCTGCGCGCGTCCACAGCTTGGCACCATCCTTGCGCACTCTTTTGGGAGCCGCTTTCTTTTTGGTTTTTTTAGCCTTGACTGTGGTTTTCTTTTTAGTGGTTCGTCTCACTACGATACCCTCCAGATTGTTACCATCGCATCGTAGCGATGATATGGGTTTAATATCGATGCAACATTATTGAGAAAAGCCTTTATCACACGAAGTGTCAATAAAAAACTTTATTTTATTGGCATTTTTTTTGATGGCATCATCCGGCATATAAAAACGGCGATACCGATGAATACATCGGTATCGCCTTAATTACGTATTATGAGTCGTTATTTGTTGATGTAATCTTTCCAGATAGAAGCTAGTTCGGACAGTTTCCGATCCGCCCGGTAATTCACACTTCCCTCCGGGAAATTACCGTCACTATCAATATCACCGGCGGGGATGCCGGTCAGAAGCTCTATTCCTTCGTCGATATGACCGACTTCATAAATATGGAATTTCCCCTGTGCGACAGCATCAACCACCTCATCGCGAAGCATCAGCTCCGGTACGTTCTGCCGGGGAATTAAAACGCCCTGATCGCCGGTGAGACCATTGATTTTGCAAACATCGAAGAATCCTTCGATTTTCTCGTTAACTCCACCAATCGGCTGAATTTCACCGTTCTGGTTAACCGAACCGGTTACGGCCAGACCTTGTTTAATGGGTATCCCGGCCAGTGCCGATAACAGAGCATAAATTTCGGTCGAAGACGCCGAATCACCGTCGACACCGCCATAAGATTGCTCAAAACACAATGATGCTGTGAAGACCAGGGGCCGTTTTATACCGAAACGCTGTCTCATGAATCCCGAAAGGATTAAAACACCCTTGCTATGCAATCTTCCCGAGAGTTCGGCTTCGCGTTCGATGTTGATAACCCCGTCCGCACCCGGCGATACGGTAGCGGTGATGCGCGTCGGGCGGCCAAAGGAATATTCTCCCAGATCATAAACCGACAATCCGTTAATCTGCCCCGTTTTCTCTCCGCTAACATCCATCAGGTAGATATCGCGC
>Ga0272443_10003188_pt1 | contig 19660 bp, 21 predicted proteins | sample SSMAcet12_FD_193581 | JGI IMG/M metagenome (GOLD analysis project Ga0272443, IMG submission 193581) | Marine sediment archaeal communities from Little Sippewissett salt marsh, Falmouth, MA, United States - SSM-Acet-12 | ecosystem: Environmental > Aquatic > Marine > Wetlands > Sediment ... | reverse complement strand
CGGAGAGTAGCAATACCGGGGTAGGGGAACGGGCCCATGGGCTGATCCCATTCCTCCTCCTCACTCACTATCTCGCCGATGTTAATTTGGACATTCTGCATGTCCTCGACGGCAAAGCTGCCTTCCATCTTATCCATCTTGTCACCTCTATGATCAAAGATATATGGCATATACCAGGTTAATTGCTTGATATAAACCTTATGGATTTAGTGTCATGATATCACAGATTATATTGACATAAAAATACGTTAAAAGGGTTTTTCAGTACGTTGAAAGATTAAACAAAGAATAAACATTTTACAAAAAATGGATATCTATTATAAATAATTTTGTTAGTAAAAGTCATAAAGTCAATCAACCATTTTACAAAATAGTTACTAGATTTTTCGACGTTAAATTGTGAATAAAGGTCAAATTTAGAACAAATAGTTTACAAAAACGGGTGAATGTACTAGCCATGCTCTGCGAAATTCAACTGGCAATCGACCAACTTAAAAAAGTCGTATGTTACCGTTTGGGGGATTATATCAATATAACTTGTTGATAGTACCATTAGATTGTATTCAATGATAAATTACAAACAAACGTCAAATTCTTGAAAATATGAAGACGTAAATGACATTTAGCTAAGTTAAATATCTATCATCAATCATTATGATGAACATGTTCTCCACTATAATCAGACGATATCTTCATCAATATATCAAGAGTGACTCTCAACATCTCCACGCTCATCTGCCCAGGGGCAGTTTTTTCACCAATGTAACCGTAGGTGAAAACAGACCCATACAAAGGCGCTAAAGCTCGCAGATGGCGACCTATCTCGCCCATGCCCATCATGCAGATTGGGTTATCGGTTTTGAGAAGGAAACCGAGAAGTTCTAATGCATCGTTTAAATTACGTGGCGTAACAGCGACCTTCGCAATATTTGCTCCTGATTTAAACATATCACTTAGTAGAGATTCGAGCACCAAGGGGTCGGGCATACCCTCAAAATCGTGGTAAGAAATTATGTAGGGCACCTCAGCAGATTTCATAAACCAATCTCGCCCCTCTGCTCGTAACTCTACGTCCACAAGATCGGCCCAATGGGAGGCTTGACAAAGAAGAGCTAGCCGTTCTCTTTCACCCCCCTTGAACTGCCCCCCTTCCTGACGCATCCGATTGGTAGCGATTATGGGAAGCGAGGTGACCCCCCTCAAATCTCTCGCTACTCGAAGAGGATCTCCAGTGACTAGATCCAACCTCACTTCTACCAAATCGGCACCCATATCTTCGGCCATCTCTGCCTTCTTTATTACGTCCCCGCTAAGAGAGGCCACAATGGCAGGAACCTCGATCCGCAGCGAGCCCAGAGACAGTACTTTCTTAGTGTGCAGGTTCATCTCTCCACAATGCTTTCTTCGATGCTCATTCCAAAGTGCCTGGCCGTGCCCTCCAAGTGGACCAACACCTCGTCGTCTACTTTAAGATCAGTCACAGATTTTGGGATGCCGTCTGCCCCCACCAGCTTTATGGTCTCTGCATTCTGAAGCAAGGTGCTAATTTCAATCCCGCCCACCTCAGCTTCGATGAGCATAAGCGGCCTCTTTTCTATTTTCACCCGACCCACAATCGCCGTCTGAGTTTCACCATCTTTGTCAACGACGGTTACCTCGTCACCGGCCTGAAGTTCAGACAAATATCGAGTCTTGTCCCCCACTTTTATATATGCATGGACCGCACCGGCGTTAACTCTGAAGGGCCGTGCTGCCACGTAAGAACTTTCTTCAGATTCGCTATGAACCAAAAAGAAGGCCTTGGACTGAGACCCTAACAACATTCCTTCACCAAAATGCATCAAAGTACAGGTATCTACACAGACCCGATCGCCCATGCCCACGGGCTTTATATTGATTACCCGAGCAGGAATTAACTGAAGCTTGCTCATGCCAGCCTTTTCGGCGATTTCTTGAACTTTTTTGATCTCTGAAAGAGAATTGGTATCCAAAAGAATCCCATCTGAACCCTTCTCCAAAGTGGTCAGAGATACTTCAGCCTCTTCAGCAGTCTTAACCCCACTTATAATCTTGACATCGTTGCCGTGCAATCCTGCTATTAGATTCTCCAGAGGAATTACTTTCCAGTCAGTCCCCACCACAATTAAATAATCTACGTGCGTTCCCATCTCCACGGCAAAGTTCTCGTACTTCTTTCCTTTGAGTTCCACGTAACCGGCAACAACGCCATCGATGGCTTTGGCCAAGCTTATGTCTATAGAGGTGTTGAATTCGTCAGGCAAAGACGCAGAACCGTCGCCTTCTCCTCCCTTGCCAATTATGGTAATGTCTTCGAGACCAGGTTCATTACCGAAACAAGCAACTTTTATTCCGCCGAGTTTCCTCACTCTATCGACGTCTTCCTGCCTAACTACAACACAATCAAATCCAGATTCCAGGGCAGTGGTGATTCGAGGCTTTAATTGATCCCAAGAGCCGTCACTGGCCATGAGCCACTTTTCTTTCATGAGCACTTCTTCGACTTAAGGTTACTAATTTCTTTTGCAACAACACACATTAGACATCGATGTACAAATTAAACCTATAAAGCGCCGTTAATCACAAAAAGTCAAAGATATTTTTGATTATAATAATCATCCGACGATTATTAAAACTGTAATTACGGGAAGGAAGGGGAAAATGAATTGGATTAAACATTTGAAATTTGATCATAATTAGTAATACGATTAGTTCAACAAATGCGATAAAGATTTATTAGATCACAAACAGAAGAATGGACATGGTTGTATCTGATGTGTATTAACTTTATGCCATAAGTATGCTTTCATTTGATCAAATGAAAGCATACTCGAAGTGACAACCAAATGAAAGGACGTGAAATTAATGAAGGTACTAATATGTGGCAAAGGCGGCAGCGGAAAGAGCACAATTTCTGCTTTGCTTGCCAAGACGATGTCCCAAAGAGGATACCAGGTTTTGGTAGTGGACAGTGACGAATCCAATTACGGACTGCATCGCCAACTGGGGTTGGAACTACCACATTATCTAATGGACTACTTCGGCGGCAAAAAAGAATTGATCAACAAGATGATGGCTGCATACCCCAAAGGTGAAAAGGTAAAGCTATTCGATAAAATGTGGACTATAAACGACATCCCTTCCGAATATATTTCTCAAAAAAACGGAATTAAGCTGCTGGCCATAGGCAAGATCCACGACTTCGGAGAAGGATGCGCTTGCCCCATGGGGTCCCTTTCTAGGATGTTCTTAGATAACCTACAGACGAACGGAAAAGAGATGGTAATTGTAGATACCGAAGCTGGAATAGAACATTTTGGAAGGGGTGTCGAACAGGGCTGTGACATTATTTTGGCAGTTTTAGATCCGTCTTATGAATCGTTGCAGCTATCTCATAAAATCGACGAGATCTCTCAGAAAATAGGAAAAACTCTGTATTTCGTTCTCAACCGAATGGACGAAGATAGAACAGCCCTTATGATCAAGTCACTGGACGACGCGAAGATCGCAGCCGCAGTGCCAGAAGATGCAAATGTCTTCAAAGCAGGGCTGACCGGTAAAGAGGTCAACTTTCAGCTCGAGGAGATCGAAAAACTTGCAGATTTATTGGATAAAAAATAGATGCAAGATAAGAAGATTAAAAGTCGTACAAATGTCATAAATGGTATGAGTTAAGTTGTGGCTCGGAATCTTCTTATATTACAAATTAAAATGATTGTAATAAAATAGGTGAAGATGTATGAACATTATACGTATATTTATGGTGTTTTTGGTGGCATTTGTGCTAATCCAAGGCACTTTGGGCGCAGACTCTGATGAGACGACGCTGAGGATTGGAACGCCAAACGAAGTGAACTCTGCCAGTTTGGTGGGAGATTATTGCCTGGGGAAATTTGCCCACATCTCCAATCTACCCCTTATGAGAATAGATGAAAACGGGTCTGTGATAGGACAAACTGCTGAACGTTATGAGGTGTCTTCAAATGGAGAAATATGGACTTTTTATATAGACGATAATCTGTGCTGGAGCGATGGCACAAAGCTCAGCCCAGATGATGTGAAATTCTCCATAGACTACCTAACAGAGAACGATAAGGACTTGGGTTCGCTAAAAGAGCTGCTAGTAGAGACTTACACGACAGATGACAATGCCGTAGTCATCGAGTTGAGCGAGCCACATAACCGATTGAACCGTGAGTTTACGACCTTAAACATCCTACCAAAACACGTATGGGAAAACATAGATGACCCTGAAGAGTACACAAACGACGGTGAATATGTAGGATGTGGCCCATTTTACATCAATCTGGTTGATCTAGAAGCTGGAATTGTTCACTTTAATAAAAACCCATACTGGGAAGGGAAACAACCCAGCTTCGATGCTGTGGAAATTCATATTTACAACAACAGGGATACACTATCCCTCGATTTAATGAAAGGTGAGCTAGATGCTTATTACGAATATGCAACTACTTATCCCTATGCCAACATAAAAACGCTAGAAGATACGGGATTGTTCGATTTCGTAGAACGAGAAGACGTGGGCTTGATGTTTTTGGGATTGAACTTGCAAAGGGAACCAATGTCTGACTTAAGCTTCAGAAAAGCAGTTTCCTGCGCTATCAACTACGATGAAATTGCGAACATTATAGGTCTGGGGTATGGAAACGTTCCCAACAAAGGATTCGTATCACCCAGCATGATGTATTTCAAAGAGACTGAAAAGCTAAATTACGACCCATCCGAGGCAAAAGACGTTCTGGCCAGTGCAGGATACGAAGACACAGATGAAAACGGTTTCCTCGAAGGCACAGATGGCGAAGAGATGAATCTCGTCTTGTTGGTGAGATCCGACAAACCTGATTATTTAAGGACTGCAGAGCTGATCGAGGAGTACCTAGAAAATGTAGGCATCAATGTGGACAGGAAAGTTGTGGAAAGAAGCACCTGGGTGGAAATAAAGGACGAAGGTAATTACGATATGACAGTTACCAGGACCACACCCTATGGGATGTCCATGTGGGCTGATTGGGGTACAGGATACTTCGACAATAGAAAGACAGGTGCAGGAGTTCTTCAAACCGTAGATGATTCTGCCTTCCAAGATTTGTGCGACGACATCAAATCTACCACGGATGAGGATCAACTAGAGGAGTACGGTCATGAAGTTCAGGATTATTATGCAGAAAACCTTCCCGCAATAGCTCTCTATTGGAGACAGATCTTGACGCCTTACAATAACAACTGGGACGGATGGACTTCAGACCCTGTATTTGGAATATACAGGCTTGATACCTTCCTGAACGTGAAAAAGGCTTAAAATAACATATTGAGGGATGAAATGAGAGATCACGTCAATAGATCTCTCCACCCCTCCTTTTGACGGAACTTTTATAATGCCCATTGCCCTTTTCAAATCGACCTTTGTCATTTATATAATGGGGGATAAATGTTTATCACAAGGAAAAAAATTGCTAGGTATCTTTTTGCCATAATTATAATAATATCAATAAATTTTGCCATCCCCAGAGCCATGCCCGGAGATCCTGTGATGAACCTCATGGGAGAAGACGTCATAATAACTGACAGCACTATTGAAGAGATGAGGTCCAAGATGGGGTTGGATAAACCCATGCATATCCAATATTTAAACTATTGGCGAGGCATATTGCACTTGGATTTGGGATATTCGTACCATTTGCATTCTGATGTGTCAAATATCGTGTTTTCCAAGATGAAATGGACCATGTTACTCGTCGCCCCATCCATAATATTGGGTGCCATAATTGGCACGTTTTTGGGTGCACTTTCCGGTTGGAGAAAGAACGATGCGAAAAACAAAAGCATGACCTTGGGATTCTTGTTAATTTACTGTGCACCACCATATTTCCTGTCCATATTGTTCCTCTATTTGTTCTCCTTCAAGCTGGATTTGTTTCCCATGAAAGGATTTTACATCACAGGGTCACTAACTGACGTCTTATGGCACCTGTTCTTGCCAGTGACCGTGATGACCCTATTTTCAGCGTCCCGAAACTACATGATAATGAGAGGAAGCGTAATTCAGGAGAAACAAACCTTATATGCAACATACGCCAGGGCCAAGGGACTCTTTGGAGATCAAATATTGTTCAGGCACATATTCAAAAACGCATCGCTTCCCATAATCACCTTGGTAGCCTTGGATTTTGGATTCATATTCACCGGCGCTTTGTTCATAGAGATAGTGTTCTCCATGAACGGAATGGGCAACCTGATCTACGACGCTTTGTTGTCCAGAGATTATCCCATACTTCAAGGATCATTTGTTCTCATAACCCTGATGGTAATATCGGCAAATTTCTTGGCAGATACCGTGTATGGACTTCTAGACCCAAGGGTAGGGGGGGAAGAATGAAAGACTCAATTTCCTGTAAAGCCGAGGAAATTCGCAAAATTTGCCCATCCGTGAGCAAAGTGGGACTTTTGTTGTTCGCATCGTTCATAATTATGGCCCTTTTCGCACCCATGATCTCCCCTTACGATCCTTGGGCACGATTTGTCCCTTATTCTTCACCAAGTTTGGAGCACCTTTTGGGGACAAACGACATAGGAAACGACATCCTGTCAGAACTTATCTTTGGTTCCAGAACGTCCATCGTAGTTGGTTTTGGTGCGGCCATATTGGCCACGTTAATTGGAACCATGATCGGACTTTTGGCAGGATACTTCAGAGGCACCACAGACGAGATTTTAATGGGAATAACTGATGTCTTTTTGATGATACCAACCATTCCTCTGGTGATCATACTGGCTGCCTTTTTGAGTCCCAGCTTCTGGGCCTTGGCTTTGATCATGGGCGCTTTGTGGTGGACCACCGTGGCAAGGGTAGTACGATCCAGGGCGTTACAGGTAAGAGAAATGACGTTCGTGGAAAGCGCCAAATCTCTTGGATTTTCAAACGCTCACATAATCTCATCAGACGTTTTTCCCAACGTATTTCACGTGGTTCTCCCCAAATTCATGTTGACCATAGCTTCAGCCATGATTGCCGAGGCCTCACTCTCCTTTTTAGGTCTAGGAGATGTGACCATGAAAAGCTGGGGAATGATGATCAACTTCGCCTTTTCCAGAGGCGGTTTCTTGAACGGATACTGGTGGTGGTATCTGCCACCAGGAATATGCATCACCTTATTCGTCTGTTCAGTGGTGTTATTGAGCTTTTCCTTGGAGGAGAACGACGAAATGACCATGAGGATCGAGTGATATCATGTCTCTGCTCAACATCGAAAATTTGTCCGTTAGCTTTGAAACGTCTGTTGGTTTGGTCAAAGCTGTGGACGACGTCTCCTTCAAGGTTGAAAAAGATGAAATCCTGGCTCTTGTAGGTGAAACTGGCTGTGGGAAGTCGGTTATTGCTAATTCTATACTAAAAATACTGCCCAATAACGCCAGAATTGAAGGGAAGATAATTTACAAAGGGGATAATATCCTAAAGATGGACGAAAAAGATATTTCAAGCATAAGAGGAAGAGAGATATCCACCATATTCCAGAACCCATCCCTTTCCTTGAACCCAGCCTATCCTGTAGGATGGCAGATATCAGAGCCCCTTAGAGTACACGAAAATGCGCCAAAAAAAAATTCACTGACGGTGGCGAAGAAGTTACTTCGACGTTTTGGCTTTGTAGATCCCGATCATGATGTGGACATGTATCCGTTTCAGTTATCAGGAGGCATGAACCAGAGGGTAATGGTGGCCACGTCGGTTGTTCTCAACCCCTGCTTGATAATCGCCGATGAGCCAACCACGGGATTGGATCGCAGTTTAATAAAAGAAGTTGTCGAGGAGATTAAGTCCATCCAAAAAACGAACGGTTCGTCGGTGCTGCTTATAACCCATGACCTGAACTTTGCCCGAGCCGTCTCAAACAGGATTATTGTGATGTATTCAGGCGACCTGGTAGAAATCGCAAATACAAGTGAATTTTTTAAGGAGCCTCGTCACCCCTATTCCAAGGCACTTTTAAAGAGCATGCCTGAAAACGGATTTGTGCCCATTCAAGGATCTTCTCCGTCTATGATTCACGAACCTAGCGGCTGCAAATTTCATCCCAGATGTCCAAAAAAGACTGAGAATTGCTCCATCGAAAAGCCGAAGATGTTCCGTTCAGGAAATGGAATGGTGAGGTGTCGATTATTTGCCTAAAAGCAGTCTCCGTATCCAAAACCTATGAATCCGGCCTAATATTTAAGAAATCAAAAAAAATTCTTCAAGAAATAACCTTGGATGTCAAAGAGGGAAAAACCTTCGGATTGGTGGGCAATTCCGGATCTGGAAAGACCACGTTGGGAAAGATATTGGCAGGACTTGACCATTCTTGGGATGGTGACGTTCTATTTCACGGAAAGAGTATTTTGGACATGAACGGACAAGAATTTAGGAGCTTCAGAAAGTCGGTTCAAATGGTATTTCAAGATCCTGAAGGATCGTTGAATCCTCGAAAGAGCATCGAAAGGTCGTTAAGAGAGATTCTAAATTTAATAAAAGTTCCACAAAGCAAATGGAACGATAAAGTTTTGGACATCATGGACGTTGTAGGACTTTCCGAAGACTTGCTCTGCAGATATCCAAGTCAGATATCAGGAGGCCAGAACCAGAGGGTTGTGATCGCCAGGGTGCTGCTTTTAGACCCAGAGATTATAATATTGGATGAACCAACATCAGCCCTGGACATATCTGTTCAAGCCCAAATGCTAAAACTCCTAAAGGATCTTCAAAAACAAAGAGGAATTGGATATTTGTTGATATCTCATGACATCGAGGTTGTGAAGTTCATGTCAGATCGAGTTGGAGTGATTGATCAAGGCCAATTGGCATTCAGCGGTACAATCGACGAATTTGAAAATATATATTAAACTTGCACTGCCAGCCTCAAGTAAATGTTCCAAGCGCCCATGGCCACGAAATTGACGGCGATCGCCCCTAACATGAGCCCCATTATCCTGGTCATCACCAAAATGCCTGTAATTCCCAAAATGCGATCTACGTATTCCGAGCTTCTCAATATGCCGTATGTGATCACGAAGATCAAAGTAAGAGCTAAAAGTCCAGCCCCCTTCATTATAGGACCTGTGGCGGTTCCCATGAGCACGATAACGGTGGTAATGGTGCCAGGCCCGGTGAGCAGAGGCATGGCCAGCGGAAATATGGAGACGTCATCCCTTTCGCTGGCATCGATGATCTCTGCATCTGTAACCTTCCTCCGAGGTTTGGCCTTAAGCATCTCCATGGCCATTATGAAAAGCAATATCCCACCAGCCACTCTCAATGAATCCACGTCTACTCCAAAAAAGCGAAGCACAAGGTCGCCACTTAGGGCAAAGATGAGAGCTATCAAATAGGCCACTAAAGTGGCTCGAAAGCAGATCTTTGCCCGTTCTTTAGAGGATACGTCTGAGGTCAGGGATATGAAGATAATTGTGGCTTCAACAGGGTTTACTATGATGAATATGGAAGCCATGGCATATGCTAAAAACCCCAGAGTTCCGGCTAGATCCACCATAATATTCATATTCAGATTTTAGATTTCGGTTCGCACCCATTGCCCCAATAAGTTAAGACCACCGGGGTGCATCGGCCTCAAATTCCCTTTCGTCTTCGTCAATGGATTTTCCCATCTTGCCCAACAAAAGCATGAAAGCGCTTACGGCCCATCCCGCCAAAAGGGCGTTTTTGCGATCTTTTTGATTTCTGGCAAGAAGGCTTGTGACCAAACCTACTACGGCCGACAAAACGTACTCAGGTGCATCGTTGAACAGATGATTAAGCGGATTTATATCTGCGTTTACTTTGTCCCTGTGTAAAACCCAACGGTCATCGAACTCGTGAACATGTGCTTCGTAAACGCCCCTAAACTGCCTTTTTGATCCTGGAACGGATTCTCCAAGAAGTGTCAGCTTAAAGCATTGAGGCATGTGAGGGTAGTCCTTTTTCCAAAGAACGTACTTCTGGTGGTAGGGCAGAGATTCGATCCACTTACAAAAGTCCTGACACGGTTGGTTGCATTCCATTTAATGTATAATTGGTCTTTAGTGCTTAATAAATATAGTGTTTAACGATATCTTTTGGATAAATCTCGAACTCTCGTGAGTTTGAGATTTAGCCTATTCATATCGTTAAGCACAATTCCGGCAAGAACCAATTAGTTTCATCTAACTGGTTCTCGACTATACTTGGCTGAAATGAACACGACGACGAAAAATGAGGATTAACTGGAGAACGGTCAAACTGCCAACGTTTTTACCAATATATTTCAGATTTATCCAGTGCATCTTGGCGCTTTCGTTCAACCTCTTTGGAGTTCATAAGATCAACGGGCAGAAGCTTAAGAGTCGTTTTTACGTACTCGGCCTTAATCTCCATCAGCCGATTCGAGGTGGCTTCAGGCAGAGACCTTATTGTATTCTCTGCCAACTCCTTTGAGGCGGCAATTATGTTTAACAGCACCGCAATCTGATGATTTACTTGGTTTCCCGTTTCTGTAAACGATTTTGATGCCACGTCTTCGTGTGAAAGCTGTTGAATAACTTTGGCCAAATCGTAGATCGCCTCAATCAGCTGGCCAAAGGCGGACGTTTCAGCATCGCACCGACCCCCGTGAGTGGCAGCATAAGCACATCCTTCGCAGCGATTGCCCTCGAAATGCTGGATGCAAAAGGGACACGTTTTGGGAGTGGTGGGCAAATAGGCCAATTGATAAAGAGAAAGAGCCCGAGAAAACTGTCTAACGCCGCTTGGTGTACTAACTTTTCCACCCTCCAAAGCACGGCTCATTCGATCCAATCGAATTAAGTAATCTTTACAACGAAACGAAATGGCATCTTTTGCCTTCTTCAACGATTTAGGGTGAAGGGTAGAGACAGCAGTTTCGAGCTTTTGGGGATTAATCATTTACATAGAGTTTGTTGGTATAAGCAAAGTAACTTCGCTTCAAGGCAGGCGATAGATACATTATCGGAGGCATAAAGAGCAAAAAGAGGATATCAGGCAAATGAACTTCAAGAAGGCTGGAAAAAAAGAAACACAGTGTCGAGAAGTAGGCGATTAAAGCCGATCATCGACGGTATTCAGAGGACTGCTTCCTTGAACTTGTCAAACCCCATCTCTTCGATGAATTCTCCAAGCCTCACTTTCTCGGCATTGTCCTTGTAATAGCTGATTACCTTGTCAACCAGTTCCATTGCTTCCTCGTCCGATAGGTTTTCTGCCAGAACCTGGCCAAGCCGTGGTTTGCGAGCGGCATTTCCCCCCACCAAAACGGTCCAACCTTTGGCCTTGCCCATCAGCCCCAAGTCTTTTACGGCAGGCTCGGCACAAGAGTTGGTACAACCCGAAACCCCTATCTTGAACTTAGAAGGCATGTCCAGGCCGTGATATTTCTCGTCCAACTTTAGACCAACACCCACAGAATCCTGCAACCCCCGCTTGCAGAAGGTGGTTCCGGGACAGATCTTGACGCTTCTGACACAGAGGCCTATTGCCGCACCCGGCTTCATGCCCAGATCTGCCCAGGCGCCGTCCAGATCTTCAGGTTTCAAGCCCACCAGGGCGATCCTCTGGGCAGAGGTTACCTTTAAAGCTGCAGCGTTATACTTCTCGGCAACTTCAGCTATTTTCTTCAAACTTGCCGAGTCTATTATGCCACCTGCTATATGGGGCGCAATGGCATAAGTTTCCTTGTCTCTTTGCAGAATGGCTCCTTTTTCCAAGAGGTCTTTGACCATATTTTCAACTCCTTTGATGAGCATTATAGTGTTTAACGATACCTTTGCATACACGTTCAAGATATTTAAAAATTATACGATGAAGCAATCCTGCAGATTGGCGGCCTGGCAGATCCTGAGAAGGTTCCAGAGTCTGACCATTCAGATCGGCATGCCCCTTCTATCGCCTCTTCTACAGCGTCCCTTATGATGTAGCCCGCCTTGTGGAGAATGGTATCTTTCAACTCAGGGTCCTGGACCATACTGGCGGTGCAGGGATAGGCGTGATGAGCTTCAGATATTCGTTCCCTGAGGTCCTCTTGATCGATTTCCAGACCGATCAGCCTCTTGGCCACGAACCAAGTGGAACCACAAGGAGCGCTCCGGATTACGTTGGCTGCCAAAAAGGTCTCCTTGCCCTTTCGACTCTTTTGAGTCAAGATCTCCAATAGAGGTTCTCCAAAGTGGGCTTTTTCTATGAAGGCTGATATGTTCGGCTTATCGGGGAGGGGCCGAAGAGCGCAGAACGGTTTCGTAAAGGAGGCTTCAAGATCGAGCTTTGAGGCCTCGTTTTCCAACTGGACTCTGAGGCCCAATGGCAGCTCCATCGGCTTTTCAGATCCTCCTATAATCCCCTTGAACCCCAGTTCCTTTAGCCGGGGTAAAAGACCGAAGATTATGTCTGGATGAACGTTAATCACGATGGCGATTTCGGCCTCGGGCAAGTCATGGGGGATATAGGGATCTACGTCATCCAAGAAGTCGTCTAAGGAATCTGGGTCCGGCATCTCAAAGATGGAGACCATATCCTCTGCCATGCTGTACTTTCCAGACTTACAAAGGGTACAGGCATCGGCGCAAGATATGCAGAAACCGGAGAAGTTCAGCAAATTTCCGATAACGGCTTTGCCGAAATCTCCGTTATAGAAGATTACGATTTTCATAATACATCACTCCCTTATCGCTCCTGTGGAGGTGTTCTCGGACTCGTAATTTTTCGAATTCGTTTTCCAGTCCGAATTCTCATTCTCATTCAAGTTCTCGCTTTGCTTTGCGTTACTTTGCGCTGTTCTGCTCTGCGTTTATTCATCCACACGACATAGTATACTTTAGATACCAAAGTATATAGGTTAGACGGTTTCCATAAGTATACCATGCAAGAAGGGTGCACCGTCAACCAGACCGTGAGGTACATAGCAAAGAAATGGACTGTTTTGATCCTTTTGGAGCTTTACAAAGGAGAAGAACATACTAGGCGCTTTTCCGAGCTGAAAGGGTGCCTTGAAGGCATCACTCAAAAAGTGCTATCCATCCGCCTAAAGGAGCTGGAAAAGGAAGGCCTCGTAGAAAACAGAGTCGACGACAGATCCTTTCCCGTGAAAAGCGAGTACAAGTTGACCGAAAGCGGGCTTGAGATAATCGACGTTATAAAGAACCTGAAGCGCTGGGCTCTGAAGTGGAAGATCACAAACCTCGAGTGCGAATGTCAGGACTGCGCCGACTGCGTGCTGTGAAGATCTGATGAAGCATGTGAGGAGGCATTATTCTTATCAAAAAACTAATAACTAATTATCGAATTGAGATGTGAACAATACAAAAGATATTTAATAGTATGATGAAAATAAAGTTTGTGCATGATAGAATCGTGCAAATTTGCTAAACGCATATAACTAAAAATGAGGCAAGGCTATGGGGAAGGATATAAGACGTAAACCATTTCGGTCGGGAGATCTTGAAACATTATGTAAAGTTATAGCAGATACTTATGCAGGATTGACGGGTAGTGAAATAGGTCACACATTAGCACAGATAGGAATTGTAGATACAGATTCTACAATGACAAAGTGGAAACGCTTATACAACGCGCTTGCTAACGATCAGCGTGGACGCCAGTCAGGTAATAAAGTTCTTTCGTTTATTGCTGTAGCACTCCAACCCACGAGATACATCAACGATAGGAATCATTATGATTCGATGTTGAGAAGCGTAAATACTGTTCTAGCCTTTCATGGATTAGAATTCAAAGATGATGGAAAGTTTCATTCAGTAAAGCCCGTTTCTACATTAACAGAAGCAGAAAAGCGAGTTCAAAAACTCAAAACCTCTGTTTTTGATCGTAACCTGCATAAGGATCTAATACGATTTTGTAGGGCTGAATTGCTTCAAGACAATTATTTTCATGCAGTACTTGAGGCTACAAAGAGTATAGCATCAAAGGTTCGCTCGATGACTGGATTATCTAGTGATGGTGCTCAACTAATAGACGAGGCTTTTGGTGGACCTAACCCAATTCTTAAAATTAATGCATTTAAAACAGATACAGAAAAAACTGAACAGAGAGGATTTACAAACTTATCGAAGGGATTGTTTGGAACATTTCGCAATACTACTGCCCATGCTCCAAAAATCGAATGGGACCTTGAAGAACAAGACGCTCTTGACCTTTTCACACTCACATCCTATGTATTACGACGAATTGATAAGATTAATAAATAATTAGAGAATTATAATATAAATGTTAATTTACATCCCTAACACAACATAGCTGGCTACATACCACAGGCAATCCGCCAAAATCCTGTCTTGTAAGACGCAAATACACACGAAAAACTGAGTGCCTTAGTGATATCACTTAGTATAAAATTTTATATATGATTAGATGTTTCACAAATGGTATGAGCGAAAAAGAAATATTTGAATTGTTCGATGAAAAAGCTCAAGAGCTTTTCAAATCCAATTTTAGCCAAAATCTAGCGGGAAGTGGCGTAACTATCCAATTTAATAAAGATAAAGGGTTTGCTCCAAATCTCAGAAAGGGACCTGATTACGAATCAATTAAGAGTTTTGTAATTACATTTAGAAATTTTATTCTAGATTCGGATCCAATCTCAATTAGAAATATTGCTAAGATATATGATGCACTTCCTGATGGAAACGATTTCAAGGAGAGATTTCAGAATACAAGGAAAAAATTCAATGAATATATGGATTCTCTGACGATAATAGAATACAATGGAGATAAGTTATCAAATAGAAAACTCATTGATACGTATATTTATGGAGATGTTATTCACTTAAAAAAACATGATGAATTTAAAAACTGGATTTCTATAAATCCCATGAAAGATGTGATATATAACGAAATTGTTCGTGTTTTGGGAATTTGTAGAAAGTATATTTATGTGTTTAATGAAATTAACAAAGAATATTTGGTGACATCATGGGACAGATAAAATTAACGGAAGAAAAAGAGACTTTGCTCATCCCACTTTACAGTAAAGCTGCCGAAACAAAAAAAGAGAATCCTATAATCTATGATGAAAAAGCGGTTGAGATTATTAATAGTATTGAATATGATCACACCATATTAAATATTCCAACCAAAACGCATATCACCATCTGTATAAGAGCGAAACAGTTTGACAATTATGTTAAAAATTTATTGCTGAAAGAACCAAAGAGCATTGTTGTTAATTTGGGCTGTGGCCTAGATAGTCGTTTTGACAGGATAGATAACGGCACAGTTGAATGGTTTGATTTGGACTTTCCAGATGTCATACAACTGCGACGCAGTTTTTTCGAGGAAACAAATAGGTATCACTTGATACCATCATCAGTGACGGATTATAATTGGCTAAATCTAATCGATCATAAAGATTCACCAATTATCGTTCTGGCAGAAGGCTTATTCATGTATCTAAGGGAAAACGAAGTGAAAGAACTGCTTCAAAGGCTTAAAACTACTTATCCTGGATCTCACCTAATATTTGATAGTTTCAATAAGTTAACCGCAAAAAACATAAATAAACACCCTTCAATTAAAAAAACAGGTGCACATGTTTATTGGGGCATTGATAATGCAAAGGATATAGAAAAATGGGATGATGAAACAAAACTAAAAGACGTGTGGTATTTCTCTCAGTCAGATGAAATTAAAAAATTAAACGCTTGGTATAGATTAATATTTAAAGTGGTTGGCTTGTTCCCAATAGCCAACAACGCACATAGAATTTTTGTTTTTCAATTATAGCAATTATAGTCAAAAACCAATTAGATGATGCTAATTGGTTTTCGCCAGAATAGTGCTTAACGATACGAATAGGCCAAATATCTAACTCTTGCGAGTTCGAAATTTATCCGAAAGGTATCGTTAAACACTATACTTTTCAGAGCTACACCAGCAGAAGAGAACTTCCCACGGACCTCATCCAAAAATCATCATTACAGTACAGTTTGAATATTCAACCTTCAGCGACAAATTAACCAACCTCTGATAGTTAATGAAAATTCTTAAAATTATTTGAATATTTGCACAACAGCGCCAACTCCATATACTATTTTAGCTAAATAAAGTAAGGAGGTGGAAGTCATTGGTATCGAGTACAATTGTGTTAGCAATTTATTTAGCCGCCTTTGCTTGTCTGCACAGTTTTTTGGCCAGTTTGAAGGTTAAAAGAATCGTATACGGAATGGTGGGACCGAAGGTCAACTCCTGGTATCTACCAGGATATACGATCATATCTGGGATTGCCATTCTGCCTTTAGTTTACTACCTATTCCTCAACCCCGGCCAAATTCTCTACATAGTGCCATTTCCCTGGCGCTGGATGATGGTAGGCGGACAGGCAGTGATGGGACTTTTAACCTACAGAGCCTTTCATGACGCCCTGCCCTACAAGTTCGAGGTCACAGCAGAGATCTCAGAACCTGGAACATCGGATGCAGGGCCCCTTCAAATTAAAGGCATATACCGCTGGATAAGAGACCCGTTCTTCTTCATAGGGGTGCTATTCATATGGTTGACGCCTTTCATGACCACCAACCTCTTGGTCCTCTACCTAATGACAACCTTTTATTTCTACCTGGGTTCTCGGCACTGGGAAATGAGATTAATCTCCCAATTTGGCGACGCCTACCGAGATTACCAAAAACAGGTACCGAGAATCATTCCTTGGAAGGGGGCAATTTACCCTCAGTACAAAGGCAAATGAATACGATGGCAATATGAGAAATATAGTGTTTAACGATACGAATAGGCCAAATATCTAACTCTCGCGAGTTCGAGATTAATCCGAAAGGTATTGTTAAACACCATATTTGGGCGCGTTGCATGAGGAACGTATATTGTTAGACGAGTTTGGAGATTCTTACCAGAACTACAGAGCCAAAGTTCCCCGGATGATTCCCCGACTGAGCTGCAGGTATTCACCACATAAGATATAGTTTCAACAACCGTAGAGGGCCACAGCTTCGCCCTTTTGAAGGACATGCCCTTTAATGGCCTTCAAGAGATCGGATTTGGACGAATCTGGCACAAGATCAATCTTATCGTCCAGACCATATACCGTGAAGAGGTACTGATGTTTCTTCCCAGGCGGCGGACAAGGGCCACTATATCCAGTCCGATGAAAGTCGTTGGTCCCCTGAAGAGCGTTTATTGGATAAAAAATCCGCCCTTCTGTAGGGATATCTTCAGGGATCATTTCTGTTGGATCAATGTTCCACATCACCCAATGGACAAAAGTTTTCACCGGTGCGTCTGGATCGTCTAAAATTAGGGCCATCGACGCCACGGCGGGGTCCAATCCCACAATTGAGATCTCAGGAGATACATCTTCTCCATTGCAGGTATGCTTTCGAGAAAACGTTTCAAATTTCAATTTGATATCCAAAAGTTTTGTATCATTCATACGAATCACCTCTACTTCGAATCCTTGAAGCTTTATTCAATAATTGACATTACTATCAAATATTATTATCTGTGATTGGCGTTAAGAATGGCATAATTGATTGTATATAATTGTAAAATTATTATATACACCATGCCATAAAGTATATCGATCTCCAAAGCTCTTAAAAATTGATGGACCATATTTCCACAATAATCTCAATTCTAATCGTAATACTGCTACTGTCCATCTGGTGCATGCGAAAGTTCATCCCCCAAAATGCAGATTTTTGGATGGCCATGAATTTGATCCTTGCAGAGAGAGGTAAATACGAACTGGCCATCAAATGTTGTGATCGGACGGTCAAATTATACCCATTTTACGTACACGCCTGGAACAACAAAGGATTCTCTCTTTATCAGCTAGGTGAATACGATAAAGCGCTAGAATGCTTCGACGAAGCCTTGAATCTCAACCCCCAGTTCGCAGAAAGTTGGCACAACAAGGGGCTTGCTCTACAGAAGCTAGACCGCAGCAAAGAAGCTGATGAAGCTTTTTTGAAGGCCGACACGCTGAGCCGTGAGAACGTAATGTAATCGATAAGAAATAGATAATCAGGAGATTTATCGTCATTTGATTTCTCCAGTTACACATATGGGCATTATTTTGAAATTTATAGTGTCTAACGATACCTTTCGACTATAATCTCGAACTCGCGAGAGTTAGAGATTTGGCCTATTCGTATCGTTAAGCACTATTCTGGCGAAAACCAATTAGTATCATCCAATTGGTTTTTGACTATAGTATAATATAATTGGTTTTCAACTATATAACCGCCCTGTCGCAGGATTTTCGACCAAAATGCGACATAATATGCATGTATATTATTAATATCAAATAATCTGATTTTACGGACCGAATCTTTTTATCCCCATGTGTCCTTTTGGGCCCGCATGACGAAACAAGTTCACGCAGCCCACATATTGGTAAAGAACGAAAAAAAGGCCAAGAAGGTTATGGACATGCTCGAAAAAGGACAAAGCTTTGCAGAGCTTGCCAGAAAGTATTCAGACTGCCCATCCGGCAAGAGCAAAGGCGACTTGGGTTGGTTCGGCAAAGGCCAAATGGCACAGGAGTTCGAGACTGCCGCCTTTGAGGGACAAAAGAAAAAGATAATAGGCCCGGTGAAGACCCAATTTGGATACCACATAATAAAGATAATGGATAAGAAATGAACTTTTCTTTTTTGTCTCCTGCGAAAGAACTTTCAGGCAATATAACCTAAAGATTGATTATATCGGGGCTGTTGCCACCATAAAAACTTCAATGATCCCGAAACGACCTCAATACAGGTGACCCAGTGGTTGGTACAGACTTCCGCCAAGTTAATTCGTCAGGAAACGAGCGCCACGTTTCAGAAGTGAGAAGAGTAACAGGGATTAGCTTGGCTGCTAACTTGGCGCTATCTGCGTTGAAGTTTGCCACAGGAATTTTGGGAAACAGCCAGGCTGTAGTGGCTGACGCCGTACACAGCTTATCGGACTCCGTAACCGACATCGCCGTTCTGGTAGGGGTTAAGTTCTGGTCCAAACCGCCAGACCATACCCATCCCCACGGCCACTGGAGAATCGAATTTTTGGTGACCGCCCTCATAGGCCTCCTGCTGGCAACGGCCGCCTTGGCTCTGGCTTACAACGCCCTGATAATCTGCCCAATTAGCAAAGGTCCGCCCGAATGGATCGCCTTCGTCGCTGCGATTATTTCCATATTCGCCAAAGAACTCCTATATCGTTGGACGATTTCCGTGGGCAAGAGAATCAAGTCCGCAGCCCTGATTGCCAACGCCTGGCACCACCGCTCAGATGGCCTAAGCTCCATTCCTGCGGCAATAGCCGTGGCAGGCGCAGTATTGGTGCCAAGCCTCGACTGGCTGGACCGAGTAGGGGCGTTGGTAATATCCATATTCATCCTCCATGCCGCTTGGAAGATCGTGCGGCCCTCTTTAGATGAGTTGGTGGACAAAGGAGCGCCAGAAGAGGTCTTGGTGGGGATCAAACAGATCGCCATTAAAACGCAAGGAGTGGAAGGGGTGCACGCCATCCGCACCAGGAACATCGGATGCGGGGTACAAGTGGATTTGCACATCGTAGTAGATCCTTCTTTGTCGGTGGAGGTGGGGCACCAAATCTCAGAGGAAGTGAAAAGGCGGCTCATCGATTACGTGTCAG
>Ga0272443_10003187_pt1 | contig 19671 bp, 18 predicted proteins | sample SSMAcet12_FD_193581 | JGI IMG/M metagenome (GOLD analysis project Ga0272443, IMG submission 193581) | Marine sediment archaeal communities from Little Sippewissett salt marsh, Falmouth, MA, United States - SSM-Acet-12 | ecosystem: Environmental > Aquatic > Marine > Wetlands > Sediment ... | reverse complement strand
TTTTATCCGATTATATTCAAATATTGTGGATAATGTCCAAAGCATTTCTTGGAAAACTCGTCCTTAACTGGTGTGATAACTGTCATACTCCGGTTTTGGGGAAAAAATGCTCATGCGGGTCAGAGACAAGGCAGGTCTCAGTCACGCCGCCGGGCGACATCAGGCCGGCATTTAAGAAGGATATTGAGCATATCAATAAAATATATTCCGAAAATTTCGGTACTCCGCTCATACCGGAAGGCCATCTTGTAATTCTCAACAAAGTTCCTGATAAAGACAGGATGGAGGAAGTTATTATGGGAGGTGCAGTAGTATGCGCCATACGTTATCTTCCGGCTGAGAAGAGATGGGAAGTCCTGCCGCGTATCCATGCCAGCCAGTATTTCAAACCTGAAATGGGCTATGTAATAGCTGATAACGGCGCAGTAGACCCTATTAAGTCAGGATCCAGTCTTCTTGCCCCTGGTCTTGTGGATCTTCATCCGGGTGTGAAAACCGGAGATGAGGTATTCCTTATGTCAAGGGAGATGGAATGTATTGCAGTCGGCAGGGCAAAAGCCGGATATGAGGAAGCGGTTGGAATGGAGAGGGGTTCAGTTGTCAGGACAAGAAAAACAAAACCTTCTGTATGCGTACCTGGCACTGCTACGTGGGATGAGGCCGTAATCTCAAATAAATGTATTCTTGACAGTTATGAATCCGAAGCAGTAAGGTTTACAAATTCAGTTGTTGAGAAGAATCCTGATATGCCTGCAACGGTTTCATATTCCGGTGGAAAGGACAGTCTTGCAACACTTCTGATTGTTTTAAAGGCAATAGGCAAAGTTCCGCTGATATTTTCAGATACCGGCCTTGAATTTCCACAGACTTATAAGAATATAAGGGATGTCTCTGAAAAATATGGCCTTGAGGTTATAAATACAAGCGGCGCTGAGGAATTTATTAATAAATTTGAAGTTCATGGGCCGCCGGCAGTGGATATGAGGTGGTGCTGTGCTGTCTGCAAACTTAATCCGGTAAAGTCGCTTATCACTGAAGAATGGGGTGAATGCCTCTCATTTATCGGTCAGAGGAAGTATGAATCACTTGCAAGGATGAAAAGCCCGAGGGTCTGGAGAAATTTTAAGGTGCAGGTTCAGCTGTCAGCTGCACCATTGCAGCACTGGACTGCCATGCATGTATTTCTTTATCTCTTCAGGGAAAATGCACCATATAATCCTCTGTATGAAGAGAGAATTGACAGAATCGGATGCTTCATGTGCCCATCAAGTGATCTTGCTACATTTGAAATCATAAAGGAGGATTACCCTGAACTCTGGATTACCTGGGAAGAGAAACTGAATTCATGGAAGGAGAAGAACAACCTTTCTGATGAATGGATTACAAATGCAGAATGGAGAAAAAACGGAGGACCGGATGACACAAGTAGCTATTCTTGATTATGGACTTGGAAATATCAGAAGTGTAAAGAAAGGGCTTGAAAAGGCCGGAGCTAAAGCCATTATTACAGCTGACTGTGAGGAGATATTATCCTCTGACGGAGTTGTTCTTCCCGGCGTAGGGGCATTTTCTGAAGGAATGGAACAGCTTGGAGATATGAAAGAGGCACTCTTTGAATTTGTGGAAAAACGTCCTGTTCTTGGTATCTGCCTTGGGATGCAGATGCTCCTTGAAATAAGTGAAGAGTACGGCATTCATGAGGGCCTTGGACTTGTGCCCGGAAGGGTCAGGGGTTTTGAGAAGAAGGAAGGCTATAAAATACCACATATGGGCTGGAATAACCTTACTTTAACCGGAAGTGATCCACTCTTTGAAGGAATAAAGGATCAGACATATGTGTACTTTGTTCATTCCTATTATGCTGATACAACTCCGGAATATACAATTGCAGAAACAGATTACATCTGCCCTTTTTCATCAGCTGTCCGGAACAAAAATGCCTGGGGTACGCAGTTCCACCCGGAAAAAAGCGGGGATGCCGGACTTAAAATACTCGAAAACTTCATAGCCATTGCTGAGTGAGAGATTCATTTTAACTCAGACATATATTTTTATAAATTTTCAGATCACCTATGGTCAGATCTGCATAAAAAAACTTCAAAAAAGGTCAGATAATGTCCTATTATCCGTGTTTGGATTCCAGTACGGATTCAGGTTCTGAATTCGTACTGACATCATCAGTATTGTAAGATTTATTATTCCTGTTGTACTCCTGCCAGTAACTCTTCTCTCTTCTCCAGATTACAGCCTCATACAGCATGAGGACCATCAGCACAAGGCATCCTCCGAAGAAGAATGAGAGAACCATCATATGAATCATATTTGCAGATGAATAATTATTTCCCGCAGCATCTTCAATGCCTGAATCTACAGCTGAATATCCGCCGGTAAGCATGGCTGCTTTATATTCACCGTTCATATCATCAGCTATAACTTCATCTTCTCTGGCAACTTCAACCTGCACTTCATTGCCGTTATCAGATGCCGTGGTATATGACCGCACATCGGCCTTTTGCGTACCCTCGGTTTTCTGGCCGTCTTCAGGAAGTTCAGGCGGCACTGCACCCTTCGCTGCTACCGGTTCAGGCACACCGGAACCGCTAAAACCACCACTGCTGTCATTCTCAGATAAAGCTGCGGAGGAGAATGTTTCTCCGGAATTGTCATAACCAGTTGAATAAAGATATGCTACGTCCGGAGAGATACCCTGATCTAAATCCTGTGAGATCATACCCGGAATTAAACCTGAAATTCCAAATACGAAAAGAGAAGCCAGAATCAAAAGGCCAAAGACCGAGGCATACTTTAAAAGAAGGGATCTTAGATCCTTATTTCCGGCAGAGACAATGACGACCTGTCCGGATGCCCCGTAAACTTTGACCTCACGACCCTTTTCACTGTATTTTATTCTTATTACCTCAACCATGCCGGAATCAAGAAGATTTTCAACATGGTACTTGGCAGTTGTCATCGGAATGCCAAGATTATCGGTAATATCTGAGAGAGTCATATCTCCGGACCGGAGAAGGGAGAGAATTTCGCCGGAAATCGGGCTGGACATTGCCTTGCCTATTTTTTTGGCTCTCTCATCGCCCGGTTCTAAAACTATGACATCCTCAGACATTTACAGAAATTATTCAAGAAGTTTTTTTATCAGATCTTTTCCGGAGGAAAGAGCATTTGGTAACTGCATTTTGTCGTTTCCAACACCCTGTGCAAGCCCTTTCTTTCCTCCGCCTCTTCCGCCGAGGATGTTGCATACCGTTTTTACAACCTCTGAAGCATCGACATCTTCAGTGCCGGATGCTGCGACAACGTGAAGTTTCTCATCACCGCCAATAATCAGCCCGACACCACCCTTATTTGCAAAGGATGTTGCAACTGCCATAAGCTCTTTTGGTGATGCATTCAGTTCATGGACAGCAACAGGAATTCCGTTTATATCTTCAGCAGAGAGTGAATTCATCCTCAGATCAGCCAGTTCATTCCGGAGTTTTTCAATATCCTTTCTCTGATCTTTCCATTCCGAGAAGAATCTCTCAACAGACTGTGGGAGTTTTTCACGCTGAACACTAAGTGTGCCGGCAGAGGAATCAACAATATCCTCTATGCCCTGCATGTAGGTAATTGCCGAAATTCCGGCTGCGAACTCAACCCTCTCAATACCGTCCTGAACATGCTCAACACGGATTATCTTAATCGAGCCGATTTCGCCGGTATTCCGGCAGTGAGTGCCTGCGCACGCCTGTATGTCATCTGCAACCTTTACAATCCTGATCTTCTTTCCCGGAGGAACACCGCCCTGATAGAGATCAAAACCGTATTTCTGTTCAGCCTTTGTTCTGTTCTTCCATTCAGTAATTACCTGAATGTTCTGAAGTACAATTCTGTTGGCTGCAATTTCAATCCTTTTAAGTTCAGCAGGTGTGATGTGCCTGAAATGCCGGAGATCAATTCTTGATGAATCAAAACCTTTCTGTGCTCCGGACTGATGGATATGATTTCCAAGCACTTCCTTTGCGGCACAGAGCAGAACATGGGTGGCAGTATGGTGCCTCATCATTGTCCAGCGGAAATTTTCGTCAACAATTCCCTTTATCTGAACTCCGCGTCTGACGGGGTCTCCTTTTACCTTGTGGAGAATGACGTCCCCTACCTTCTGGGAGTGAACCACCTTAACCATAACATCGTCAGATATTATTCTGCCAATATCTGAAGGCTGTCCACCGCCTTCAGGATAAAAGAGCGTCTGGTCAAGGACAATGTAATCATCGAACTGATCGATAACCATTGCATCAAATTCTGTATCTGCAACCTGCTCATAAAAGAGCTTCTTCGTTGGCGGGAGTGCATCAATTCTCTCCCTGTATTCTGCGAATGGATCTACTTTAACAGAATCTTCTGTTTCAGAATGCAAATCAGCGATAGCAGAATAGAAGTTATCCGGAAGATCAACCTCTGCACCTTCCTCGGCGGAAACGTCTTTCACAATCTCCGGTGGAATACCATGTGAGTCATATAACCGGACAATCTCATTTAAGGGGACAGGTTCGCTCTTTTTGTGATGATCGCGTGCGATCTTCTGAACAATTCTCTTTCCCCTTGCCATTGTCTGGTCATACTTTGAAATCTCATTGCCTATGATCTCCTCAATTATGCTGACATCCTGCGAGAAAGAGTCCATGCCGACAGTCTTCATCTGATTTGTAACAAGATCTGCAAGGTTTACTTCCATGCCGGTCTCATTCATCATCCTCAGAGTTCTGCGTATTACAAGCCGGGCAAGATAACCTTCATGTGCATTTGACGGGACTATACAGTCCCCAAGCATGTAAGCAAGACAGCGTGTATGATCTGCAATTGCATAGACACGCTCGACAGGCTCCATAATACTCTGGAGTTTTTCGAAAGTAACACCTATATTGTCCGCAACCGTTTTTCTCATTGATATGAGGTTTGAACCGGTAATATCCATCAGACCTGCATATTTTGCATTCTGGCCGAGAATATTGATGAATTCAGGATCATCAAGCAGATGGTCAATCCCTGCATAGCCCATAAGGTCATTGACAACTTCCGGGAATACTGCATCATATATTGTAGGAGAGCCTTTTGATGCCCAGACAAGTCTTTCAAGTCCGTATCCGGTATCGACAATCCTTAAGTCCATAGGATAATATGGCACGCCTTCAAGTTCTACAGGCGGTTTGTCACTTTTGGCCTTGCCAAGACTCATGAAAACAAGGGTTGCGACCTCAAGCCCGCCTATCAGTACTTCAACACTGGGTCCGGCATTTCCTCCGCCAATCCAGGGGTGCTCTTTATAGGTCACATCATTAATATTTGCACCAATAGAGGCCAGAAATTCATCACAAAGCCCTACAGTTCTGTCCTTCCAGTAGATCTCTTCCTTTGGCGTATTGAATGCGTGGTGCGCCATCATCTCGAAGGTTGTCAGATGCCTTCCTGAGCGTCCTACAGAATCCAGGTCATTAAGCCTTATACACGGTTGTGAGATCGTAAGCGGATTTGCAGGCGGCGGAACTACTCCGCTTGTAACAAACGGCTGAAAATCAGCGATTGATGCAATTGTGAGGTATATATCATCCCTCCACCTGGCCGCTACAGGATATCTCTCAATTCTTTTATGGTCATGCCCTTCAAAAAAAGAGAGATATTTTTCCCGCATTTCAGCTATTGAATGAGGTTCAAAAACCGGATTGCCAATGAAATCATAGGGAACACATGGTGCATCCCCGCATGTTTCACGTTCGGGATCCCTTGTCCAGAAAGCTGAACCACATTTGGAGCAGATCTTTCTGACAAATCCCTTCTCTTTAAAATATTCTAGTTGATACTCATCCTCGAGCATAGATTACCACGCTTATATTCCTGAAATATTCATCTGAAAATGTATTAGGATTTGCTATTCTGACTTCTTACCAAAAAAACCTGGTCTGTCCGAAAACCAACTGTTAATTTCTGTTTCAGCGCCGGTAAACCGTGCAATTCTCACAGCTATGATGTGGTAGCACTCATTCCCCCTGAAGGTAAAATCATCACAGGTGCAAAAACCATCTTCAACAATGTAATCTCCGGTTTTTCCTTTGACGACAATAAAATCCCGGTATTTAAGCACCCTTCCCTGATCTACTACTTCCAGGGCCTTTTTACCTTTATTTCCAAATTCACGGACAATCTCCCGCCTTAGTTCAGGAGTCAGCCTGCCGGAAATATCAAGGGCTCTGTAAACATCCATCAGTATATGCAGAGATCTGGTTTTTCCTCAATAAATTCCCAACCCATTTTACCGGCAAGTGCTCTCATTCCCGGAGATTCAAGGTCATAGTGGGTTGATTCAATAAGGGGCAGGGGAGATTCAAGCATAACATTGTGCTTTAACTCAGATGATAAAAATGCATCTGCCCCGAGTTCATATGCTTCATGAATTAGGGAGATGTCGAACCCGCTTCCACCTACAACGGCCAGATTTTTAATATTTCCGGGATCTCCATATACTCTCAGGCTTCCATTAAGCTTCTTTGAAATTCCGGCCAAATCCAGGCGGCAGTTCCCTGTAACGCCCAGACTCATTCTTTTTTTATTTGTGAGGCCGAGAAGATCAGAGAGCGCATCATTAATTCCGCCTTCTGCATGGTCGAAATTTGTGTGCATCGCATAGACATTAACTCCGTAAGTGAGGGCTTTTTTGATTATGGGTGCATATCTCCCGTTTATCTTTGTAAGGCCATTCCATATGGGGGTGTGGTGAACAACGAGCATGTCACACCCCGATTCTGCTGCTCTGGCAATAGTGAATTCAGTTGCATCAAGTGCGCAGGCTATATTCTCAAAATCGCTTTTGCCTTCAATAATAAGTCCGATTCTGTTTTTATCGAATTCTTCCGCGAGTTCAGGCGGGGCAATTCCTTCCATAAGGGCTGTAAATTCAGAGATATTCATGATACTGGTTTGTTACCGGGAATTATAAATGTTTGATATTACTGCTGGTAATTATCAACACACTTAAATATGCTGGATTAGAGATTAACTGTTATGAGAAAGACCATTGATGAGATCAATGAAAAAATAAGAAACGGCAGCGCGAGAGTCGTCACGGCAGAGGAGATGCCTGACATCGTTGCTGAACTGGGGGAAGAAAAAGCGCTCAGGGAGGTTGATGTTGTCACAACCGGAACTTTCGGCGCGATGTGCTCTTCAGGGGCCTTCTTTAATTTCGGCCACGCTGATCCACCTATCCGGATGGAGAAATCCTGGCTTAATGATGTTGAGGCATATGCCGGACTTGCAGCTGTAGATGCATATCTTGGTGCAACCCAGGTATCTGAAACTCAGGGGACAAAATACGGGGGTGCACATGTCCTTGAAGATTTAGTGGCCGGAAAATCGGTTGAACTCAGAGGATCATCAAAGGGAACTGACTGTTACCCAAGAAAGACCATTACAACCGAAATCACTCTTGAGGATATAAATGAAGCAATTATGTGCAATCCGAGGAATGCATTCCAGAAGTATGCCGCTGCAACAAATACCGGCGACAGAACTCTCAGGACATATATGGGCACGCTTCTGCCACTAAACGGAAATGTCAGTTATTCCGGTGCAGGAGTTCTCTCACCTATCATGAATGATCCAAAACTTGAAAAGATCGGAAGTGGTGTCCCTGTATTCCTCTGCGGAGCTGAAGGTATGGTGATAGGGCAGGGCACACAGTCATCACCTGCATCACAGTTTGGTAATCTGATGACAACCGGAAACCTGAAAGAGATGTCACAGGATTATCTCAGAGCTGCAACATTTAATGGATATGGTGTTTCCCTTTATGTCGGGCTTGGTGTGCCGATTCCTGTCACTGACATAGAAACAGTCAGAAATACGGCTGTCAGAGATGAGGACATTGTAACTCAGATAGAGGATTATGGATATTCCGGAAGGGACAAACCGGCTGTAAGGGAAGTTACATATGCCGAACTTAAAAGCGGAAGGGTTGAAATAAACGGAGAGGAGATCAGGACATCTTCGCTCTCCTCCTTCAGAAAAGCAAGAGAGATAGCATCTGAACTTGCGTCCTGGGTTGAATCCGGCAGAATGGAGATGACGCTTCCGACACGAAAAACTGATATTGCCAGACGGGCAGGACCAATGAAGGAATCAAGGCGTTCTCCTGTTGTAAAGGAGATAATGAAGAGGAATATCACCTGTATATCAGAGACTGAAGAGATTAAAACTGCCGCACAGAAACTTATGAAAGGTGAGACTAACCATCTTCCGGTCATAAACAGCGAAGGAAAACTGGTTGGTATAGTAACAACCTATGACATCTCAAAAGCGGTTGTAAAGCTGAGGACGGAAAATACAGTTTCTTCAATAATGTCAAAGAAGGTTGTCACGACATCGCCGGGAGAAGCGGTTGATATTGCGGCTATGAAACTTGAAAAGCATAATATCAGTGCACTTCCGGTGATAGACAGTGAAGGCAAACTGATTGGGCTTTTGTCTGCATTGGATCTTGGTAAACTCTTTGGAAAGAGGTGGCTGTAATGAAACTGCTTGTTAGTTTTTCAAAGAAAAAGGGTTCAGAACCTTTGATTGCAAAAATTGTCCGTGATACGGGAGTTTTAATCAATGTTAACCGGGCATATATTGAGTCTATGTCAGGGGAGATGTTAATTGAGGTTCCTGACAGTGACTCTAAGACTGTCTGTGAGAAACTTATCTCCAGCGGTGCTAATGTAGAAAAGCTTGAGGATTATGTATTCAGAGATGAGGATGAATGTATTGACTGTGGTGCATGTATAAGCATCTGTCCGCAGGAGGTCTTTTATTTTGATGAAGACTGGCATCTTCAGATGAATGAGGAGAAATGTGTCCTGTGTGGTAAATGCACTGAAGCATGTCCGCATGGTGCATTATCCATATATGACTGATTTTTAAAACGGTTCTTTTTCATAGAATAATGTTCTGTGCCGGAATTTCCGGCGGACAATTTTTTTAGTGATTTTATGGTTAAAATGATAAGGGAACATTTTCAGTATAAGACTACTATTACAACGATAATTTCTGAAAAACAGGAGTATATCGAGGCTGCAAAGACGTCAATGGTGGCCGCAAGGCAGGAGGTGGAGAGTGAAATTGCCAGAGAACCATTGTTTATGCCGGCTATTGAACCTCTTGATCTCAGATCATGCTCTGAAATAATTATGAAGATGGTGAATGCTGCATTCAGTGCAGGCACCGGCCCTATGGCATCTGTTGCCGGAACTATTGCATGGGAAGGTGTTGCTGCAATGAAGAGAGCCGGGGCAGAATTTGCAGTTATCGACAATGGCGGCGACATTGCAGTACTTTCAGAGAGGCAGGTGAGAATCGGACTGTTCTGCGGGAATGCTGATATCAGCGGAAAAATTGCATTTTTAGTTCCGCCAAAGAAAGGGATATACGGGATATGCACATCCTCTGCAACTGTCGGGCCTTCAATTTCATTTGGAATAGCTGATTCAGTCACTGTTTTTTCAGAGAATGTATCACTTGCTGATGCCTGGGCAACGGCGCTGTGCAATATTCTGACTCCCGAAAATGCAGACTCTGTTCTGAGTGAGATTACTGAAGCGGGTATTGATGGTGTGTTTGTGGTTATTGGTGATGAGATATTCTCATGGGGAAATGTCCCTGAAGTTGTCAGCGCAGAGTTTGATGACAGTTTAATTACATCCGGCTGAATTCAGTCCCTGTGTGATATGAGATAAAAACAGTGCAAATGTTATTTTTCCAGGCTGAATTCCCGGTTTAAAACTCAGTCTGAATGAGTTTTGGCATATTCAATAGCATTCCAGTATGCAGACTTTCCGTAAAATTTCTTAAGCTCGCGATCCCCGTCACTCACAGTAATTATCCCCTCATTTTCCTCAACTCTGAAGTTGATTTCAAGAAGGCTGTAATCATCAATTTTAAGGCCTTTCTTTAATTCGGATGCGGATGCCAGAAGCAGTCTGTCTTCAACAATTTCTTCTGGTTTTTGCCGGAAGAAGAAATAAAAGACCTGATAAGCGTTTAAAAAATCAGAATTCAGCATCTCATTTCTGAGTTCTTCATCAAGGTCATCGAGTACCTCACAGAGATATTCATAATTTTCATCCGCAAGGGCAAGTATTTTGTCGGCAAGTTCTGCAAGTTCGTAATAGTCAGTCATATGGATTCTCTTAATTCTGAATAGAAGTCAGATTAAAAAAATATATTGTTATTAGAATTCAATATTACTGTTCGTGCGTGAAGAAGAAGAGGACTGGTTAATATACCGGATTGTATGTTCGAAAAATACTGTTTCATATTCCGAACTGAAAGAATGCTCCGGTTTTGAGGATGAAAAATTAAAACAGTCTCTTACCAGACTTGAAAAAAACTGTCTTATGTCGATGAATGATGATAATATCAAAATTCTGTCGGTAAATGAGATTCTTCTTAAGAATCAGATTAAAAATACCCTGAATGACGATAAAAGTCCGGTGATTTTTGAAAACGGGGTCATTAAGGCAAACCCGAATTATAAGAGATGAATTATATGAAAGATGTCTGGATATTAAGAATCGGGCACAGACCTGAGAGGGATCAGAGAGTTACAACCCATGTCGGACTTACAGGGCGTGCACTTGGTGCAGGGGGCATGTATCTTGCCTCAGATGACAGGGGCGTTAAAAAATCCATTGAGGATGTTGCCAGCCGCTGGGGCGGGGAATTTAAGGTAGAAAACAATGTCTCCTGGAAGAAAGTTATCAGGGACTGGCAGGATGCCGGAGGAAAGGTTGTTCATCTGACAATGTATGGCATATCAGTCACAGATGCAATGCCAAAGATACAGGACTGTGAAAAAGTTCTCGTAGTGGTCGGCGCTGAAAAAGTTCCGGGTGATATGTACGGTCTTGCAGACTACAACGTATCTGTCACCACCCAGCCTCATTCTGAAATTTCAAGCCTTGCAATATTCATGGATCATCTTTTTGAAGGCAAAACTCTTGATCTTGATTTTGAAGGTGCTGAAATTAAGGTTATACCTACGGAGTGCGGCAAGAGGTTTGAGAATTGAAAGGGCGGGTTCTGGTTGCAGGTTTTGCAACCCGCCATGTTGTATGCTCAGCATATAAGGCCGGCTATGAAGTTCATGCAGTTGACTGTTTCTGTGACCAGGATCTGCACTGGTATACAGAGTCATGCCGGACTTTTGAGGAACTGGATGAGATGCCTGATATCATCAGTGAGGTGGCGGGCAGGAAAAAGTTTGACTATTTTGTTGTGACATCCGGTGCAGAGGATATATCTACAGAAATCCCTTTATGGGCCACTGAAAAAAAATGTGCTGAAAAGTTTATCAGCAAAAGGAAAATACAGGATTTTTTTGAGGAAATTTCAGTTCCTGTTCCGCCCATAGCTCCGGAGGGTAAATACCCCGCAATGCTAAAGCCCGTTAAGGGGGCAGGAGGGTGGAGAAACAGGGTGGCCCATGATAAATCCGAAGAGGAGGAGTGGAGAGCACTGTGGCCTGATGTGCCTTATATCAGGCAGGATGTGATTGACGGCATTCCATGCAGTGTATCATGCATTGTTTCAGAGTCCGGTGCAAGAGCAGTCTCAGTAAACCTTCAGACTCTCAGGGGCGGCACCGGGGAGAAGGCATACGGGTTTTCCGGCGCGGTTACGCCTTTTGAAACCGGATATGCTGATGAACTTAAAAGAACGGCAGAGTTTATTGCTGAAAAGAGCGGGTGCAGGGGATCTCTCGGTGTTGATTTCATAATCTCAGATGGGGGCGCATATGCAATTGAGGTTAATCCGAGGTTTCAGGCAACCCTTGATATTGTAGAGGGATCTACCGGATTAAATATATTTGAAGCTCATATTAATGCATTTAACGGGATACTTCCGCCTGAAATTCCGGTCGCGCCACTTGTTTATGCAAGGAGGATTCTGTTTGCGGACCGCGATCTTGTGGTGAAGGATGATCTGAAAAAATTCCACCCGAATGTAGCCGACATTCCGTGGCCGGGGACTGAAATTGAGGAAGGAAGTGCAATTATCAGTGTGTATGGATCAGGAAAAACGCATGTGGAGGCCGAGTCTTCACTGCATAAAAATATATTAGAAATTGACGGATATATAAACAGATGGTAACTGCTAAAGAATTAATCGACAGGGACTCAACCCGTGCATACCTTTTCAGGCTTATCGGTGAGGAAGGAATTGATCTCCTTTCAAAGTTTCCGGATGGCGGGGAATTCAGCGATGAGGATTTAGCTGAAAAAACTGAAATTAATCTGAATAGTGTGAGGCATACCCTGTATACATTATATGGTAAAAAACTTGCAGAATATCGCAGAATTAAAAATTCTGAGACTGGATGGCTCACATATCTCTGGAAGTTAAAACCCGGAAATATTTATGATACAATTTCAGAAGAGATGCTGGAGATACTGGAAACTCTTGAAGCACGGGCAAAGTATGAGGAGATGAATGACTTCTATATCTGTCCGGTCTGTGGTGTAAGATATACTTTTGATGAAGCTCTTGGGTGTAATTTTACCTGCGGCAACTGTGATGAGAAGATGGATCACTTTGACAATGAATTAATTTCGGATGCTCTCAGAAAGAGAGTCGATCTGCTCAAGGAAAATCTTAACGTTGCCTGATATTACAGCAGATGAAGCTATAGAGATTCTAAAAAATGCTGGCTGTGAGAAGAGGGTTATCAGCCACTGCATTGCAGTGAGGGATCTCGCCCTTAAATTTATAAATAAATCCGGTGCAGACCGGAATCTTGTTGAAACCGGGGCACTTCTTCATGATCTCGGCCGTTCTGAGAGCCACGGGCTTGATCATGCAGTTATTGGTGCTGATATGTGCAGGAGTCTTGGACTTGATGAACGTGTCTGCATGATTGTTGAGAGGCACATTGGTGCCGGAATAACGTACGGAGAATGTTTAAAAGAAGGTCTTGAGCCGCGGAATTATATTCCGGAATCTGTTGAGGAGAAGATTGTCGCGCATGCTGATAATCTAATTAAAGGGGTAAAGGAGATTACTATTGAAGAGAGACTGAAGAGGTCTGATAAATTATCTCCTGAGTCTAAAAAAAGGATGCTTCTTTTATCTGCTGAGATTGAAAAATACCGGGATATATGATCTGATTGCTATCAGGAATGTCATCTCATTAATATGATATTTATTTTTTTGTTCCGGAAATGACATATATCCGGTTATTTAGTTATTTTTGGTGTTGAAAATCCTGCGTGAGCAGGTAGCAGTTCACTCCAGAATTATTTTTCTGACCTGTGGCAGGGATTTTAAATCAGTATAGAGGTCTGCCGGAGGTGCTGTATCAACAATTATGACAAGCTTTGGCTCTTCCGATAAAAGAGGGTCGGTTACAAATATCTGCCTTATTGCAAGTCTGTATTTTGTAATTATATTTACTGCTGAACTGATTATTCCCTTTTCTCTTGCATCATTGACATAAACTGTTATGACTGTAAGTCCAAGCGCATCCGCAACGGCTGTAAGATCCGGTGTTACTCTCATATTCAGAAATATATCTCTTATTGCCGCGTTTTTGATTATTCTTTTTGCGGTTGCGTCCACAACACGGCGGTCAGTTCCGGTTTTTTTTGCAACGTGCGTTGCAGGAATTTCTATACCATTACAGATTATTTTGCCGCCCTCTGACACTCCGAATCCATTTTCAAGCAGATATCTAACTACTATTGTCTGGGATGGAGAATCTGAGAACTCGTTTAGTATCCTTGCCCACATTAATATTATTTTGGCATTTTGTTCATAAATACCATTGTTTTTTAAGTCTGAATCTTCAAAAAAAGTTTTAAATCCGGAAATGGAATAAAAATAATCCTGAACTTCAAATCGGAATCTATTTTAAGTGAAACATCATTCTTTATAGAGTAACAACGCGAGGATTGCCAAGCCTGGTCAAAGGCGCAAGGTTGAGGGCCTTGTCTCGTAGGAGTTCGCAGGTTCGAATCCTGCTCCTCGCATTTTTCAGTCAGGTTAAAATCTGACAGACACTTTTTATAATATTTTCAGGAAAGATTCTTCTCTGTTATTTAAATTAAAATTACAAAAGATATGCCGAATACCTTTTTTGTAAACAGCACGTTTAAGCGTATATGATGATTACCATGAGTTATCAGGATGGTAAAAGGGCGGGAGAGGGAACACGAAAGGCAATGGTTCTCTTCAGGCAACATTTCCTGTCACTGGTGAGAAATTGACATTCTGCTCAGGTGATCAAACTCAAACCGGCAAATTCAGTATTAAATATACCAAAAAAATGAGGTTTTTTCACCAATTTCTCAAAAGGTGTTTTGTTTTAACACAGGGTTACTCATTTACGGAGTTCGTGCAGGTGAAACAAAACTAAGCATCGTTGATTTTTCTTCTGCCACATTTCTGTAGCCCTTAGTCTGATTTGGAGGGATGTATGCCGCATTTCCGGCAGTGACCCTTACAGGATTTCCGCCGGGGGCATAAATCTCAATTTCCCCTTTTATAACGTAGATCAATTCTGATGAACCTTTCAGATAGTTTTCTTCGGCAATTCCCACGGGGAGAAGTTCTGCGTATGCAACGCTGTAATCAACATTGGCATTCATTTCAGGCATCAGAACAGGATTTAAAACAGAATAAATCATCATATCGGAGTTAATATCCCGTTCGATTCCCTCTCCGGGATCCGGGATTACTATCGGAACTTTGTCTGTTGAGAATTCTGGATCAAATACATTTTCGCCTGTAATTTCAGATTCCGGCGTATAACCGGGATTAACCACATTGATATAAACCAGTTCCTCCTCCCCTACTGAAGTTGCGGACTGCAATACTCCTTTTGGAAGTATTACATACTCGTTTGCCCCTACAGTCACGGTTGTGTTGTCACACTTAATCTCAGCCTCTCCGCTGATTATGCCGAAGAACTCAGACCTGTTAAGAAGTCTGTGCAGCGTAGTGGTATTTCCCGAGGGGACTGTTACATATCCAAGACTGTAGTTTGTGCTGATCTCAGGAGTGCCTGAGCCAATGATTTCTTCATATATATACTGCCCCCCAAAGACTGACAACTCCTCACCCGGAGTTATCAGGTATACTGCCTGTGCTGGTTTCTGATAGTCTGTCTGAACCGGCTGTTCCGGTTCAGCCTCATGATCTGAATTCCCGGTTATGCACCCTGCAGAGATGCAGATGAGAATCAGAGTAACAGAAAGAATTCTATACATTATACACAGGTTTTTGCATGAGTGTTAATATATCAGATTGTCTGCTGTTATCTGTCATAATGAGTCTGTCCTGTTAACTCTGATCATATCCGGATAAATCATTGTCATATAATAATACTTTTAAATTAATAATGCTCTTAAGCATCCCGCACATCTGCTTAATATCCCGGCTGATTTTTGGTAAATACCCTGGCAAATACCCTGGCAAATGTCATCTCATCAGCTGGTATAAAATGTGCATGAGGCTGTGAATTTTAATGGCAGATATGCCGTTTTTTTCCGAAAATCTGCCCGTTTCGGGAACTCATGTTTGACTGTCGGAAACCGGAGTGATTTGAGCTTTATTTTGGTTATATCGGGCAGATCTCCCACTATATTGGGCACGTTAAAGGCTATCATCTCAGGAGGATGTTTTGTATGGGGCGACATAAAAAAAGGCAATACAGGGCTTATGTGCAGGTCGTTTTTTGGGTTTTGAATTGTCGCCACTATATAATATTATCATAATTGTGGTCTGACATTTAAGTTATTTCCTGAATTAATATAATCCATGAATAAGGGTCTTTATGAAGGCCATATGGTGAAATAATGACTAATTAAGTTTCAGATGTTGCATCTGCATATTATCTGAATAGTTTTTTATGGATGCCGGGTATTCCTTAAAGTGCAGTTCAAGGCAAATTAATATATATTCTGAAATAACTCCTTTAATGAAAAAAAGGGGGCAAAGAAATGGCTTTAAAAATCAAGCAGCTTGAAAGAGTATCACATAAACCGCATTACAGAAGGAAAACTCTGTATGGAAGCAAATGGCAAAAAGAATTCCGCTACCCGGAGATTAACTATGAAGAACATCCGGATATAAATTTCGAACACCATGGATTAAGAGGCGTAAAAGGCCCGAAAAAGTGGCGCAGAAAAAATTATATTTAAATCTCTTTTTCAGGCCGGAAATTTACATTTTTGGCATATAAGTCATTAATCTGTCAGTTACTCATTTATCTACAAACCATGTGCCAATGGTTTATCAAAGCCGGAATTGTCAGTTCTGCATATTTTTCTTTATTTGATTTTATGTCAGAATTATCTCCCGGCCATAAATGAATAATTAACAAATTATATCCGTTAAACACCTCAATTTAAATCTATGACAGACAGAACTCCGGAAAGTTATAACAAAAACCGGAATGTTGTAAATTTCAGAATTAAAACCGGATTAATTCTTTTAATTCTTATCTTAATCACTGCAGCATTCTGCTGTGGGTGTACACAGACTGACAATAAAGTTTCAGGCGGAGAAAATGCACCGGATTTAACACTGAACAGCCAGAAAGAGTTCAAAGAAGAGATTGATAACATAATCTCGGGTGATAAATACAAATATTCTGACTGGGGATTTATGGCTAAGGATATGAACTCCGGTGAAGTCCTTGTATCACATAATGTGAATAAGATGTTCACTCCCGGTTCCACAACCAAGGTCTTCACTGTAACGACAGCCCTGGAGATTCTCGGGCCGGATTACAGGTTTAAGACTCCTGTATATTATACGGACAATAATCTGATTCTTGTTGCTTCAGGTGACCCTGCAATGGGCGGGCGGCTTCTCGAAGACGGTACACTTGAATTTACAAATGAAGATCATGTCGATGCCGGTGCATTTGGTTCATGTATTCTGACGGAATCTGATCCACTTGCAGGACTAAACGATCTGTCAAAACAGATCTATGATTCCGGAATCAGATCCGTTAATGACGTGGCAATTGATACACGCCTGTTTAAAGAAGAAATCCGGGCTGACAAAGGAATTATAACTCCAATAATAATTAACGACAACCTGATTGACATCACAGTTATACCGGAGAAGGAAGGAATGCCTGCAACAGTTTACTGGAGGCCGGAGTCATCTGCATATACAATTGAGAGCAGTATAATAACCGGAGATTCAGGGTCTCAGAGAAATCTGGTAATCCCGGACTATGATGGTCAGAAAGTTATTGAAATTACGGGTATCATTCCGGAAGGCTCAGAATCCGTGAATGTAACATCAAATGTCAATGTGCCTGCACAGTTTACCCGAAGTTTATTCATTGATGCACTTGAAAGGGCAGGAATATCAGTCAAATCACCGGTTGACAGATATCCGGCTGAAATTCTTTCAGCAGATAAGAATTACGAAAAAGATGAACCAGCAGGGGAACTTATATCTCCGCCATTTTCAGAGTATGCAAAAATAACCTTAAAAGTCAGTCAGAATCTTTATGCAAACTGCATCATCTCAATTATCGGAGCTTATGAAGGGTATGATTCATTTGACGCCGGAATGATGACAGAAGGGGAATTTCTGAAGAATAGCGGGATTGGTGTCAGGAGTCTTGCACTTGTAGATGGAGAAGGAAGTATTAACAACAGAATCAGTCCGGAATCTGCAGCTGAACTTCTTTCATATGCATATAAACAGGATTATTATGATATATTGAGGAACTCCATGCCACTTTTAGGGGTAGACGGGACACTTGCAAAAGGAGCTGATCCCGGAGATCCGGGGTATGGAGAAATATCTGCAAAAACCGGAACATCTGTGACAATGATAATGTCAGGTGATATATTTGTCTATGCAAGAGGGCTTTTAGGATATATGAAAACAGAAAAAGGCAATGATGTCGCTTTTGTAATATATGCAAACAATGTACCCGCAGGAACAGGCATAGAGGATATATATGATATTGTTTCGGATGTGAACAGAGTTGCAGTTACAATGTACCGTTACTTATGAGCAGTATCGGTAAATCTATACTTTTTTTACATTGGATATATTTTTGAAATTTGGTTATTCAGGCATATTTTCCTGAATTAAAATCTTCTATAATGCTTCATAATATTGCAACAGATATTTATATTTCAGTTTAATGGTTGTGGGCTGAATTTTACAAGAATGATTTTAATATATGATACTCCGGAACCCGAATCTGACAGAATACACTCACCACTCTCCGGACATGGAATCTCTATTCTGCCATTATACCGTTCAAGGAGTAATTTTGCAACATATAACGGGAGGTTCTCTCTATTGAGTCCCGGACTGAAAAATCTGCTGCTGCCAGTCAGATATTCAAGTCCCGAAGGAAGAATATTCGATGAAAATTCCAGTACTATCAATACTCTTTCATTAGCAGAATCAGTTCTGACTGAGACGTACAGCTGATCCTTTGTATAACCTGCGACGTATGATATAATATTCTGAAATAATACATAGAGATCATCATCTGCATAGGCACATTCATCTGAATATTCCAGGATAAAATTCACACCCGGAAGAGAATCCGCGGCAAATTTCAGAGCTGAATCAAGCTGAACAATCCTGAGATCATTTACTGAAAATGAATCCGCACCTGAGAGCAGGGATAAATTTTTAATGTCATCCCTGTATTTATCAGCATATCTGACGACTCCTGCACTGCAACGGCTTTCTGGATGATATTTGTAATTATCCGTGGATTTTAGCCGGCAAATTTCTTCATAAATTTCAGATAAATCATCAATTGCAATTCTAAGACTGTCACAGATGTCTGAATATTCCTGGTCAATCTTTTCCTGAATTATGCACCGGACGAGAGCTGTACCGATCTCCGTGCCAATCTTTTCAAGAGTAATTTTTTCAAACTGTGTAAATGACGCTTTTGAATCACGGGCTACAAAAAGAGCACCTACAACAGCATTATCTGAGATCAGGGGTATTCCTGCATAGCATATAATTCCAAGGTCCTCCATAATTTCCGTATCTGAAATTCCGGGGAGATTATCCGGAAGATTTTCAGTATATCGTGGTTGCCCGGCAAAAAAGATCATATTATATGGCCATTCCCTGATACTGATCTCGGAATATTTATCTTCAAACCAGGAGGGAATTCTTTTAAATCCAAGAAGGTCTGCTGTTATACCTTCATCATTTTTTGCATATATCCAGGCTGCATCGAGATCAAGTTCATTAAGGCATGTATCAAGGAGTGTATCAAGCATCTCATCAACAAAGACGGATGAATTCGCTGCGCTGAGTATCTGATTCAGAATTTTATTCTTTTTTATCCGGGAGATCTCTTCTGATCTGGCATTCTTTCTTTCACTGACATCCCTGACTAAAAACTGAATGCCAACAAGTCCTTCATATATTACGGGAAATGAAGAAATATCTATTATTTCAGTCCTTCCGTCATACAGTTCAATCTCGGTTTCAAACGGAAATTTGAATGTTCCCACCCGGAACTGTTTATAAATCTCTGAAAATCTGTTTCCTGAAACCAGTTTTATGTAATCTTCCGGAGATTTCCCTATGATATCATAGCGGTTTTTAATCCTGAAAAATTCTATACCGGAA
>Ga0272443_10003186_pt1 | contig 19671 bp, 16 predicted proteins | sample SSMAcet12_FD_193581 | JGI IMG/M metagenome (GOLD analysis project Ga0272443, IMG submission 193581) | Marine sediment archaeal communities from Little Sippewissett salt marsh, Falmouth, MA, United States - SSM-Acet-12 | ecosystem: Environmental > Aquatic > Marine > Wetlands > Sediment ... | reverse complement strand
TGCTTGAAACCGGAATAGACATCATTGAGATCAATCGCATTGCAAAGTCGATAGAGAATCCATCATTCATCAAAAAATATTTTCATCCCGTTGAAATAGAATACTCCGGAACATCCCTCAATGCCGCCCAGCATTATGCAGTTCGCTTTGCCGCAAAGGAAGCGGTTCGCAAAGTCCTTCTATCCCATATTGATAAATTGAGCTGGACGGATTCCTGGATAGAAAATGATGAAAACGGAAAACCGATCCTTCACTTTTCGGAAAATATTCACAAGCAAGTACGGATACAGCATTCTTCGGTCAGTTTGAGTCATTCCAAAGAGCAGGCCATTGCAATTGTTTTGATGGACGTAAGACGTAAAACGTAAGACGTAAAACGTAAAACGTCTGGTAGCTGATCATAACTTTAACCTTCATCCTTCGCACAAGGCTACAGCTGACAAACAACCTCAACTTTAATCTCAATACTTAATTTTCTTTCAACCAGCCAGCCTCGAAGAGGCTCCTATGGAGCAGTCCCTCATTTTATTCGGGATCCGGCTTGCAGGTCTTCCTCAACCTCAACCTTCCACCTACGCCAAGGCTACGGCGCACAAGTAACCTCAACCTTAAAAAAAGATTGGCAATTTATGGAAAAGAGTATTAGAATATCGGTGAGGTTTTTCATGTTTCTCAACTGAAACATCAAAAACCTTAACACACACAAGGAGGAAAAATGAAAGAACAACTTATTAAAGTCATTGCGGAAGAACTCAGCGTAGATGAAAAAGACATAACGCTTGATTCAGATCTCCAGGAAGACCTCGGAGCAGATTCCCTGGATGCCATACAACTTATCATGAGTATCGAGAATGAATTTGATGTAACTGTCCCGGAATCCGAGATCGATCATCTGAAAAAAGTTGGAGATCTTCTTAAATATCTTGAAGAAAACAAGTAAGTCAGGTTAATCAGCAATACCATATCCCGATCTCCCGGACAGGGTGAGACCGATCGGTATATTTTCAATACTTCTATATAGGAAATGCAACCGGGATCTTTATGATTCCGGTCCCTATTTAAAAAATATCAACAGAAAATTCTTGCGATATGTATTGCCGTATAAATAATAAACGGAATTTCATATGTTAATGATAAAATATTTAGTATTGGGGGTTACGGCATGGGCTTAAGCAAAGGTCATTTTAAGATCGTTTCATCAGGCCGCTACACTCCGGAAGGTGTACTTACAAATAAGGATCTTGAGAAGATCGTCGAAACATCCGACGAATGGATCACAACGAGAACAGGTATCAAGGAAAGGCGCATTTCCAATGGAAAGACCACGTCTGATCTTGCCACTCTTGCAGCAGAAAACGCTATTGAAAAAGCAAATTACGATAAAGATAAAATTGACCTGATCATTGTAGCGACATTTACGGCCGAAATAAGAAGTCCCAGCGTTGCTTGCAGGGTTCAGGCAAAACTCGGGCTTGATAACCCCGAATTGGTTGCTTTTGATATCAATGCCGCTTGCACGGGATTCATTTTTTCACTTAATATCGCGGAAAGAATGTTGCAAACCGGTGCATACAGATCAGCATTAGTCATTGGTTCGGAGGTGATCAGCCGGGTAACGGATTATAAAGACCGGAATACCTGTGTTTTATTTGGCGATGGTGCCGGGGCTGTTATTATTGAAAAGGACGAAGATAAAGAAGTTGTTTTCAATGTTCAGACCAAAAGTGATGAGGATCTGATCCTCTACGTTGACGACTATATCAGCATGAACGGCCCTAAGGTCTATCAATTTGCTTCACGTATCATCAAAACCAGTATCAATGCCGTAATTGAACATGGAAATATCGATAAGAGCTTGATCAGGAAGATCATTCCGCATCAGGCAAACATCCGTATCATACAAAGCGCTTCAAAAGCTCTGAAAATGCCAATGGATTCATTCTACGTGAATATTCATAAATACGGGAATACGTCTGCTGCAAGTATTCCGATCGCACTTGATGAAATGCTCGAAACAGAAAAAATGAATTCCGGCGACAAGGTTTTACTGGTCGGTTTCGGTGCCGGATTAACATCGGGGGCATGCTCCCTGACCTTTTAGTTTTATGGGCTCGATTCGTTACAAGTATCTTGCCTAAAGAGCTTAAAATATGTAAACTATTGATCAGGGGTCAAAAAGAACTTTAAAAGGTTGAAAAGACCATAAGGGATCATTATGAATTTTAGAGATAAGGTCGCTCTGGTGACAGGCGGAGCTGTCGGTATAGGGGAGGCAATTACCATACGTCTGGCCGAGAGCCACGCAAAAGTCGTCATAAACTACAATCGGTCTGAAGAAAAAGCAAAGCTGCTTTGCGACAGGCTTGAAAAGCAGGGTTGTGAGTGTGCAATGTTCAAAGCCGACGTATCCAATTTAAAAGAAGCATCTGCTTTGGTCCGTGAAACGATCAACAAGTACGGCAAGATCGATGTTCTGGTCAATAACGCCGGTATTACCAAAGATCAGCTAATGCTCAGAATGAGTGAAGAGGATTTTGATACAGTTATCAGCGTGAATTTGAAAGGAACGTGGAACATGATCAAGTCCACGGTTCCTTTTATGGCAAAGGCAAGAGCCGGAAAGATCATCAATATGACGTCAGTCACGGGGATCATCGGAAACGCAGGGCAATCGAATTACGCTGCCTCCAAGGCCGGCATCATCGGGTTGACAAAATCAGTTGCTCGCGAATTTGCCAAACGGAATATCACCTGTAATGCCGTTGCCCCGGGATTTATTGAAACTAACATGACGGAAACACTACCTGAAAAAATCAAAGAATACTATCTATCACAAATACCACTCGGAAGGTTCGGTAATACGCAGGATGTTGCTTCAATAGTGCTTTTCCTTGCAAGCGAATATGCCGATTACATCACCGGACAGGTGATGAACGTCGATGGTGGAATGGTAATGAACTAGGAGATCATATGAAAAGAAGAGTCGTTATTACCGGTTTAGGAGCGGTTACGCCGATCGGAAACAACGTGAAGGACATGTGGGAAAACGCGAAAGCCGGAAAAAACGGTATCGGAGAGATCACACTATTTGATATATCACAACAAAAGCCGTATCTGGCAGCTGAAGTCAAAGATTTTGAGATCGGCGATGCAATTCCACCCAAAGAAGCACGCCGTATGGACAGGGCAACTCAGTTGGCAATGGTAGCAGCCAAGGAAGCATATGAACATGCCGGATTGGATAAAGCCGAATTTGATCATGACCGTTTTGGTACGTTTGTAGGAAGCGGCATAGGCGGATTGCAGACAATTGATAAAGAAACGAAAAGAGCGGCCGAAAAAGGGGCTGACAGATTAAGTCCTTTCTTTATCCCCAATACCATCGTCAATCTGGTCGGCGGAAATGTTGCGATCATGTATAAAGCCAAGGGTCCTTCATTCCCGGTTGTAACGGCCTGCTCATCGGCAACAAATTCAATCGGTGAAGCCTATCGTTACATCAAAGACGGATATATAGAACTTGCGTTGGCAGGAGGAGCAGAAGCTCCTATCAACGCTCTGGGTGTCGGCGGTTTTTCAAGTATGCGGGCAATATCACCGAATCTAGATAAGAACAGAGCATCCATTCCTTTTGACAAAGAAAGGGAAGGTTTTGTTATTGGAGAAGGTGCCGGCCTTCTGGTGCTTGAAGAATATGAGCACGCTAAGAAGCGAAACGCAACAATTTTGGCTGAGATCGTAGGATATCATACCAACTGCGACGCTTTTCATATCACTCAACCCGATGAAAGTGCCGAAAGCATTACAAAATGCATGATCAACGCAATGAAAGACGCGGAAATATCACCCGACATGGTCGATTTTATCAGTCCGCACGGAACTTCAACATTCTATAATGATCGCATGGAAAGCAAGGGTATCAAAAAAGCTTTCGGAGATCATGCCTACCATATCAGCATTGGTGCAACAAAATCCATGCATGCTCATTCCCTGGGAGCGGTCGGGGGGATCGAATCGGCAATTACGGTGATGGCCATGAGGGATAGTATTGTGCCGCCCACGATCAACTATAAGGTCAAAGATCCGGAATGTGACCTCGATTACACACCGAACAAATCCAAAAAGCGTGAAATTAAATATGCTCTTAAAAACAGTTTGGGCTTCGGTGGTCATAATGCAACGATCGTATTTAAGAAGTGGGAAGATTAAATGATATTGAACAAGGAACAGATAAAGGAAATTATTCCGCACAGAGATCCCTTTTTATTAGTGGACAGGGTTCTGGATATCAAACCGGGAGCTACGGCAATAGGCGAAAAAGATATCAATCCGGATGAATATTATTTTAAGGGACATTTCCCAAATGAACCGATCATGCCGGGTGTACTGATCATTGAAGCGATAGCTCAGACAGGTGCAATTACACTTCTTGCACTGCCAAAGAACAAAGGTAAAAGTGTATATTTCGGCGGTTTGAAAAAAGCAAAATTCAAGAGAAAAGTCGTTCCGGGGGAAGTATTACGTATGGAAGTGGAACTTAACCAGGTGAAAGAAAAATTCGGCAACGGTGTCGGTAAAGCATATGTCGGGGATCAACTTGCCTGTGAAGCCGAGTTCATTTTTTCATATATGTAATCAACCATATTGTCGAAATCGGTAAACACTTCATTTCAGTGAAAAAATAGATTATATTGAAATGAAGGAAATGATTCCGCTTATAATTCTGCGATCATCAAGTTTCAGGAGGGAAAATGAAACGCTATATCGTTATATTAAATCCAACTGCAGGAAAAGGTCACGCGCAACAGCGCATACCCGAGATCGAAAGTTTCTTTTTTCAACACAAATTACCTTATGAGATCATTTTAACGGAGCATCCGGGACATGCCATCAAATTGGCTGAAACTTATGCAATGATGGACGATACACTGATTATTGGTGCAGGCGGCGATGGAACCATGAATGAGATCATCAACGGATTGATGCATGCTTCAAAAAAAATGAAGGATAAATTGCCCGTATTCGGTGTTTTGGCAATTGGCCGTGGCAATGATTTTGCATACAGCGCAAACATTCCATCCGGGCTGGGCGAAGATCTGTTAAGGATCAAGAATGGAAAACCGGTTCCCATGGATGTCGGTGAAGTCAAGGGGGGAGATTATCCGAATGGCCGGTATTTCGGCAACGGTATGGGAATCGGGTTCGATGCGATCGTCGGTTTCGAGGCCGCCAAGATGAATCATATACACGGTTCGGCAGCTTATGCCATAGGGGCGATAAGAACGTTAATAAAATATCCAGCCGCACCTGATCTTGATGTGCATTACGGGAATAAGACGATCAGTATTTCTCCCGCTTTGGTCTCCGTGATGAACGGACGGCGTCTGGGGGGCTCCTTTTTCATGGCTCCCAAGGCCAAAATGGATGACGGTCTTTTTGACATATGCATGACAAAGCAAGGAAAAAGAAGAGAATTGCTATCTGCCATGATCGCCTATACAAAAGGTGAGCAAGGGGAGAGGGAGGATACCATCACCGGCAGATGTGAGAAAATAACTGTGGAAGCTCTCTCGGGTACGCTGGCTGTTCATGCTGATGGAGAGACCATCTGTGAAGCGGGGAAAAGGTTGGAAGTTACCAATCATAAACACGCATTGATGATCATCGAATAGATCTTATAAAATAAAAAATCACCTTTTGAGTAAAATAAGTATTTATTTATTTCCTCGAAAAAACCTATATTTAACAATACCAGGATAATTATCTTATTGTTAGAAATGAGGTCCGACATGAAAAAAACGGTAGTTATGAATTCTAATGACCACACCTATTTTTTATTAATTAATATAATATTGCTTTTATTATTTTTATCTGTTAGTTGTTTATGGGCTGATGATTATTTGGACAGTCTGTATAATGCTGTGGAAAAACATCACGGCATACCGGGTATTGAAGCCAAATTGAAGATAGCGTTTGAATTGCGGAAGACCGATCTGGAAGAAGCCGACCGGCTATGTCAAGAAGCGTACGAAAACGCACAAAAACTGAATGAGACCGATCTGCAGGCAAGAGCTTTGTATTACCGGGGATTAGCCTATTACTATCATGATATGTCTGACACGGCCCTAAAGTATTTACATGCATCCAAGGGCATATATAGTAAAGATCAGAATTTCATTCAATTGGCAAAAGTATTATGTATGATCGGTTTAAATTATCTGGGTGTTACCGGTGATCAGTCAAAAGCCATCACTTATTATAATGAAGCCTTAAGCTATGCAAGAAAGACAGAAGACCATAAAACAATGGCCATGATATATTCCCAGTTATCAAATATTTTCAGAATGAACGGCAATTACAGGGAAGCGATCGAATTTATTTATAAGTCAAAGGAGCATTACGAGGCCATATCGTTTTATGAAGGTATTGCATGGATCTCCTATTCTATCGGCAGGATCTATTCAACCATGAACTTGTATGAAGAAGCAAGAAGTGAATACTTACAAGGGCTGGAACAGTACAGAATGCTCCCGGAAAGTGTCAGTTCTCTTACGGGTATCGCGATCTGCCTGGATGAACTGGGGTTAACATCAATGGAATTGGGCGACACAGAAAAAGCCCGCGAATATAATTTAGAGGCTCAAAAGATCTATAAAGATATCAATTCTGATTTCGGTATGTCCAACGCATTAAAATATATGGCTCGTTTGGAATACAGTTACGAAAATTATGATGATGCCATTCGTTATCTTGATCGATCGCTGAGCATCAAGAAGAAGATCAAAGATGTGTTGGGGTTTCCCGGTGTGTACGAATTATATGGCAGGATCCTTATGGAACATAAGAGATACCAGGCTGCCATAGACAGTTTGAATGTGGGGCTGATGTATGCTGAACAAAACACGCAAAAAAACCGGATGATCAATCTTAATAAGAAACTGGCCAAGATCTATGCTGACCTGGGAGAATTTGAGAAAGCCTATCAATACCGAACCACACAAATGGCGATAAATGAATCAATGAGTCAGGCTAAGTCGACACGTGCCCTAACTCAACTGGAAGCACTTTATGAACTGGAATTGAAGGAAAGTCAGATCCTTAAACTTGAGAGAGAAAAGGAGATCAATCAAATAAATCTGGAACGTGAAATTACGGTCAGAAACCTTTTGCTGATCATTCTGGCCATGGTGATCGTTTTTGCATTTTTCTTTATAAAGCTTTTTGCTTCTAACCGTAGGGCAGGCGAGATCCTTAAAAAGAATGAAAAAGAATTGAGAGAACTGAATGCGACTAAAGATAAGTTCACATCCATAATTGCACATGACCTGAAAAGTCCTTTCAATTCGATCCTAGGATTTTCGAATTTGTTACAACGTTACAGCGATCAAAAAGATTTCGAGAAAACGAAGGAATTTGCGCACCATATACAGGAAGTGTCAAATCAGACCTATAAGCTATTGGAAAATCTTTTGGATTGGTCACGTTCTCAAATGGGAAAAATTCAATTTTCTCCAAAGGCAATCGATATTCGAATAGCCTTCAAAAATGCCATGGATATGGTCTCACCCCAGGCAAAGGCCAAGCATATCGAATTTGTCACAGATATCGATACCATTGCGGTTATGGTTGATGAAAAAATGATGCATATCATTCTCCAAAATCTATTGTCAAATTCTATCAAATATTCTTTCCCGGGCGGGAAAGTCCATATCAGCGCAAAAGAGAACAAGAACATGATGGTTCTGAAGATCAGAGATGAAGGCGTTGGAATGGATCCGGATACATTAGAGAAACTTTTTCATATTGACCAATCTGTGAGTATGCCGGGCACTGACGGTGAGAGAGGAACCGGGCTCGGACTGATACTCAGCAGGGAGTTCATTCAAAAGCATAGAGGCAAAATATATGCGGAAAGCACCAAAAATGAAGGAAGCTGTTTTATTGTCGAATTGCCTTTATGATCACTTAAATTTTATTCAATGGAAAAAACATGATATATCATAATATTCTTCAAACCATAGGTCATACGCCTATGGTCTGCATAAACAAAATGAACCCCAACCCGAATATGAAAATGTTTGCAAAGTTGGAGGGGTTCAATCCGACCGGCAGCATTAAAGATAGAATAGCCTTACGAATGATCCAGCAGGCGGAAGCGGAAGGCTGCATACACCCCGGACAGATCATTATTGAAGCGACCTCGGGCAATACCGGTATCGGTCTGGCAATGATCGGAGCCGTCAAAGGATATCCGGTCACGATTGTCATGAGTGAGACAGTATCTATAGAACGGCGGCGGATCATCAAGGCATTTGGTGCAAATATCATTCTGACCCCGGCAAGCAACGGGACCGATGGTGCCATTAAGCTTGTAAGGGAGATGATCAGCAAAGAACCCGAAAAGTATTTTCATCCGGATCAGTTTTCGAACAGCTATAACAAACTTGTTCATTATAAAGTTACGGCAGAGGAGATCTGGCAACAAACCGGGGGCATGATAACTCATCTTGTCTCAAGCATCGGGACATCGGGGACCATCATGGGTTTAAGTAAAGCGCTGAAAGAGAACAACCCGAATATAAAAGTTATCTGTGCACACCCCGTGAAAGGGCACTATATTCAGGGACTGAAAAACATGGAAGAAGCGATCGTCCCGCAAATCTATGATCCCAAAAGGATCGATATTCAAATTGATGTGGAAAGCGAAATGGCTTTTGATATGGCCCGGAAGATCGTGCACCAGGAGGGTATTTTTGTGGGCATGAGCAGTGGGGCGGCTATGGTTGCAGCTTTGGAAGTTGTCAAAAATATCGAGCATGGATGCATGGTTGTCATGTTTCCCGATAGAGGTGAAAAATACCTGAGTACAAAATTGTTTATCGAAGAATAAAAAAAGGTGAGCAAAACTCACCTTTTTTTATATCACTTAATTTATTGTTCCAACACTTTAAAGACATATCCCGAATAGGGTTTTACTTGTATATTGAAGGTATTGTTATCCAGGGTGTTTTTTGCAACATCCGGAGAATCATTCAAACATTCCAGTCCAGAGATACCGTAGATCTCCGGCAAAGTAATATGCACCTCGCCGCCAAAATCTTTTCGATTGATCACAACCAGGATTCGTTCATTAAAATCTGAGCGCAAGTATGCATACACTTGTTTGTCGGCACGTATCGTACTGTAATCGCCATAGCGAAGCGCGGGATGCTCTGAACGGAGGGATGTTAGAGCGGAAATATATTTCTTTAAACTTTTCTGATGTGAATTCCAACTCCAGTCCATTTCTCGGCGGTTGTCAGGATCAGCACCTCCCGTCATGCCCACTTCATCGCCGTAATAAATAACCGGAGGGCCGGGGATGGTCATAAGATAGGTCATGTACATTTTTATCTTATCATAAGTTACCGGATCATCGACTTGAATGTCCTTTTGCCATCCCATCTCAGCGGCATCATCGCCCCAGTCAAGATCATGTTCGAGATACGCGGCATAGCGGGGTTGATCATGACTGTCCATGAGATTCGCCATCAGATGGTTTTGCCCGTAAATATCGACGATGCGTTCCATTTCTGCGGCAAGTCCGCCAAAACTGGCATCATCCATTGCAAATGCATATCGTGCCGGCCAGTAAAGGTTAAAATTGAATTGTGCCGATAATTGTCCGTTATTCACGTATGAACGGATCAAGGAATGGTCGCCGAAGGTCTCGCCGACCTGATAAACGTCTTTATCAGGAAATTCTTTTCGGATCTCTTTGGTTAAAGCACGCCAGAACTCATTGGGAACATGTTTTACCGCGTCATGGCGGAAACCATCGACGTTATAATTCTTCATCCACCATATTGCATCTGCGACCATGGTGTCCACCGCTTCCGGAGAATTCGGATAATCAAAGCTGGGCAGAAAAGAATCGAACCAGGTTGTTAGACGATATTCATCAAATAAACGCAGGTTCTTTCGTCCGTCAGGAAGGTCGTATTGTCCGAACCATTCGGGATGTTCACGGTAATAAGGATGTTCCATGTGCACGTGATTTGAAACATAGTCCATCAGGAAGCGTAATCCGCGGTAGTGCATGTTCGATATTAAAGTATGAACATCATCACCGGTACCGTAATGAGGATCGACTTCCCTGCCGGAGATCGGCCAGTACCCGTGATATCCGCTGAACATGCGGTGAGGTGGAGGCGTTTCATAAAATGGATTGGGAGTGTTCTTGACAAATGGCAGGATCCAAAGCGTATTAACCCCCAGATCATTAAAATAGCCCTCATCAAGTTTATAGATCAATCCCTGAAGATCACCACCCCGGAAGTTTGCCCTGTCGGCCAGATCGGCATGCATGATCGGATCGTCATTAGCGGGATTACCGTTGTAGAAACGGTCGATGAGCAATGAATAGATAATGGCATCCTGCCATTTAAATTCACCGTCGTTGGATGCCGGTTTCCCGCTTTCCAAAATGACTTCCTCCAGGTTGGATGTTGTGACGTCGCCCGACCAGGCCAGCCTGATTCGACGGGATTCGTTTGCTGTCTTTTTGGGTAATCGCAGTTTTATTTGATTGTCACAGACCTTGATCCTGTTTGAAGAGATACGATGGTTGTCAGCCAATGCGATAATATCATAATGAGCGATCGCTCCCTCATAATCATTTGTGAGGAGGTTAAAAGTAAGTTCGAGCGGGTTAGCCGTTTTGAACTCACGTGGTGTGATAAAAGGCCGTTTTCCTGTAAAATCAGGTAAAACCTTCAGGGGAGAATTATAACCGCCAAGCCCGTTGGGAACCGAATCGGGATTGGAAGGGTCCAGGATCTCCCGCCCGTCAACCCCGAAAAGATATTCATATTGACCCGGTTCAAACGGGATCGTAATGGAAAAAGTCCCGTCGTCACCCTTGCTCATCATCAGCTGATCCCTTAGCCAAAAATTAAAATTTCCGAATACACAGACATTCTCCGCACTTCCTTCGGGAACGTATGTGAATGTGATATATTTCCTTTCAACGACTTTAACGGGAAGTTCGTATTGTTGATCATTGAATAAAAAAGACAAGGTCGTATATCCCGAAAAATCTCTGTCGGCGCTCAGCATAAGCTCGCTTTTATCTTCAGAAAGTTCTGCTTCCAGGTGAGGATGTTTTCTAAAAGACAAACTGCTGTAGTCATCTGCATAGAATAGGTCGCTGACAACAATGTTTTCGCTGTCACCGCTGAAAACGAACTGGACGGGGATAATATCCAGATCGGGTGTTTGTGATCCGCTGCAGCCCAACAGTAACAATAAGATGAGAATAAAAGGGAATAATCTTTTCATATGATCTCCTTGAGGTATTAAGGGTCTGTGTTTAGTTTGTGAAAAATAATGGTTATAATATTGATATACAATATAATTTTGGACTCCAAATAAGCTTGATGACGAAGTTCAAAATCTTTGGAAATCATATAAATATTTTTTATAATTTGCTCAACACACAGGAGGCAATATGAAACACAGTATCGACACAAGATGTCAATTTAAATTTCCTTTAAACAAAATACCTGCCCTGATCAGATCGTTATAAGTGTTTATTCGATTGTGTTGGCTGCTGTTCAATGTTAAGGAACGGCCAACAGAAGCGATTTATCATTTGTAATTATTTTTACTCAATCATAAATTGAAAGGGGAGTTGCTTTATAAACGCGATTTATAAATCGACAAATACACAGAAGGGAAAATATGGGTTATAATTCTATTGTTCTAGTTAAACAGGTTCCCGATACAGCAAATATTTCGGGTGAGGTCATGAAGCCGGATGGAACGGTGAATCGTGCTAAATTACCTGCGATCTTCAACCCGGAAGATAAGGTTGCGTTGGAATTGGCGCTACAGGTAAAAGATGACATGGGCGGCAAGGTGACAGCGGTGACAATGGGTCCTCCAAAAGCAGCGGAACTGTTGAAAGAATGCCTTTATATGGGAGCTGATGATGTTATTCTTATCACGGATAGAAAATTTGCAGGGGCAGATACCCTGGCAACATCTTATGTTCTTCAGAAAGTGATAGAAAAGATCGGAGATTATGATCTTATTTTTGCGGGGCGTCAGGCCATTGACGGCGATACGGCTCAGGTCGGACCGCAAACAGCCGAAAAACTCGGATTACCTCAGATCACTTATACCGAGAAGATCCTGAATATTAAAAAAGGAAAGATCAAGGTACAACGACAGATCGACGGAGGCCATGAGATACTGGAATCGACATTGCCCGTTTTGCTGACGGTGATCAATGATGCTGCCATTCCAAGGCCCTTCAAGGCAAAAAAAGCAATGGCGTATAAAAATTATGTTCCACCACAATGGACCACGGAAGACCTTTCGGTTGATATAGACCGTTGCGGTATGCCCGGATCACCGACTAAGGTGCATAAGATCGAGTCGGTTGTGTTATCCGCAGGAGATCATGAAGAAATTGAACCTTCAAAAGCGGGTCTTGGGGAACTGATAGACAAACTGATGAATGATCATATTTTTGGTTAGGATTAACATGGAAAAAACAACTCATACTATTTGGGTGTATATAGAAAAACGACATAATACGATTGCCGACGTGAGCCTGGAACTTTTATCAAAAGGTCGCAAATTATCTGAGAAACTCGGCGGCACTCTGAAAGCCGTGATCATCGGTCATCATATTGATGAACTGGCGAGAGAAACTTTCAAATACGGGGCTCAGGAAGCCATCGTGGTCGACGACTCCGATCTGAAAGATTATAAAACATTGCCCTACAGCAGGATCTTAAGCGACCTGATCAAAGAACATCGACCCCGGGTCGTCTTGTTCGGAGCAACCGTTAACGGACGGGACATTGCCCCACGTGTGGCTTCCAATACCTTAAGTGGCCTGACAGCCGACTGCACCGATCTTCAGATTTCGGATGTTACATACATGAAAAAGGATTACAAAGACCTGCTTTTGCAGATCCGTCCTGCTTTCGGGGGCAATATCGTGGCAACGATCATCACACCTGATAATCCCATCCAGATGGCGACTGTCCGCGAAGGGGTAATGGAAATGTCCAGACTTGAACAACCGGTCGACGGAAAGATCATAAAGGTACCCTATGTTCGCGATGAGATCGATAAAATGATCACGATCATTGAACGTTATCAGGAGGAGTGCCGGGTCAATCTTAAATGTGCTCCCATTATTGTTTCAGGCGGATACGGAATGGGTTCAAGGGAGAATTTCAAGCTGCTTAAAGAATTGGCGAACCTGATCGGAGGGCAAGTGGCCGGAAGTCGCGCCGCAGTAGATGCGGGCTTTGTGGATCATGATCGCCAGGTGGGTCAAACCGGTGTAACCGTTCGTCCCAAACTCTATATAGCTGTGGGGATTTCCGGGGCTATTCAGCATAGGGCGGGCATGGACGAGTCCAGTAAGATCATTGCCATCAATACCGATCCCGAAGCTCCGATTTTTGGGATCTGTCATTATAAGATCGTTGGTGATGCCATGACCGTTATCCCCGCTTTTATTGAGGCTTATAAAAATAAATTGAAATAGGTGAGACCATGCCGAATTTTTTTACAGATAATAAAGATCTTGTTTTTCAATTTGAAAATCTGGATCTGAAATATATTACCAAATTGACCGAACATGATTACCGAGATGCCGGACAATTCGATTACGCACCGAAAGACTATGAAGAGGCAAAAGAAAATTTCCGGAAAGTTCTGGAGATCGCCGGTAATATCGCCGCGAATATCATTGCGCCTCTTGCTCCCGAGGTTGATAAAGAAGGCGCACATTTTAAAGATGGTGTCGTCACCTATGCTAAAGGAACTCAGGAAGCGCTGAAGCGCCTGACCCAGGCCGATTTGATGGGCTTTACTTTACCGCGTAAATACGGGGGGTTGAATATGCCCATCAGCATCTATACGATGTCGATCGAAATGATTTCCCGTGCGGATGCTTCACTTATGAATTTATATGGACTCCAGGATATTGCCGAAACCATCAATAAATTCGGAAGTGAAGAACAAAAAAACGAATTCTTGCCGAAATTCTCAAACGGCAGTTCAACCGGTGCCATGGTCTTAACGGAACCCGATGCCGGATCGGACCTTCAAGCCGTAAATCTGAAAGCATATCAGGATGAGGATGGAAATTGGAAACTGAACGGCGTTAAGCGCTTTATCACGAATGGCAGCGGTGATATTCTCTTGGTTCTGGCGCGTTCCGAACCGGGAACGATCGACGGTCGCGGACTCAGTATGTTCGTATGCTATGGAGACAATACCGTAATTGTCAGAAGGATAGAGGACAAACTGGGTATTCACGGATCACCGACCTGTGAGCTGCAATTCAACGATACGCCATGTCAATTGGTAGGCAAACGAAAGCTTGGTTTGATCAAATATGTGATGGACCTGATGAATGGTGCGCGCCTGGGGGTTTCCGCCCAAGCCATGGGCATCTCCCAAGCGGCTTATGAGGAAGCTTTTTCCTATGCCAAAGCCCGCGAGCAGTTCGGAAAAGCGATCATTGAGATCCCGGCGGTTAAAAACCTGCTTATCGATATGCGCACTACCCTGGAAACAAATAGAACGTTACTCTATGCCACCGCCAGATTTGTTGATCTGCGCGATAAACTGGCCGAATATATTGAGCATCTTAAAGCCGACTGTAAACCCGCCGGAGATGAAATGGCCATGCAGAAAAAGTATACAAAGATCGCCGCACTGTTAACCCCCATGTGCAAACTTATTCTGACCGAATCTGCCAACAAACTTACTTATGATTCTCTGCAGATACACGGTGGAACGGGATATATGCGTGAATTCAATGTAGAGCGTTTGGCCCGTGATGCACGCATTACCAATATTTATGAAGGAACATCTCAGTTGCAAGTCGTTGCAGCGATCGGTGGCGTGATGAATGATCTGTTTGCGGAAACGTTCGATGAGCATGAGAAAAAAGAATATAAAGGCCAATTAAGCGATCTGGCACAGCATCTTAAAACGATCCGAAAAACATTTTTGGACTGTCTGGAATTTATCCAGGAGAAACAGGATAAAGATTTTAAAGATGCGGCATCCAAAGATATTGTTGAAATGTACAGTTTCCTGGTCACGGGTTATCTTATCCTGGATGAGGCTGAAATAAACGAAAAGAAATTGCATATTGCAAAACGGTATATATTAAGATCCCTTTCGGAAAGTCATCAAAAATCCGATGCGATCCGTTTCGGTTTATTTTCAGACCTTAAGAACAGCGCTGATATCATCTGAAATCGTCATATAATAATTTAATATTGATGCCTGACGATGCCTGATTTAAAATCATGGTGTTATATTAATAAATTGTTTATACTTTATGGAAAGCAGGAGGAATAAAAAAATGAAGATCATCATTGACAGCACGTGTCAGCTGGAACCGCAGCTTATAAAAGAATTGAACCTGGGGTTTTTAGATTATCCGATCTTTTTGAACGGGAAGGAATATCAGCATCAATGGGATGCACCCAATGTACTGGAAGAAAAAAGTAAATTCATTGAATTGTTACGTGAAAAAAACAACAAAGCCGGTACTTCCGGGATAAGTAAAAAAGATTTTATCGATTGTTTTGAGCAATATAAGGATCAGGAAATACTACTGATCATACAATCCTTGAACAATACCAAAGCAACCGCGAGCGCTTTAGAAAAAGTCCTGAACGAACATCCGGAATTTGATGTAAAAGTATTTGATACGGAAATACTGGCTTCCGGGGTGGGCGCTCAGGGATTGGCATTGTTGCGCGATTTAAGAACAAAAAAAATGTCTCGTGATGAATGTTATGCCGTTTTGGAAAAAAACCGTAAGAACGCTTATGTTGTAGGGTTATTATACGATCTCTTTTATGTTCACAGGAGCGGACGGCTTGGCCTGGCAAAAGCGGTCATGGCAACCGCAATGCACTTGTATCCATTATTGTCCTCGGCTCCTCAGTCGGGAATGTTAAAGACAACCGGCAAGGTTAGAAATTACAAACAGGCAAATTCACGTTTCTTGGATGAAATAAAAAAACAAATGGACATTCATAACAGCAAGAAGCTTACGGTCAACATGGCATATACGAACGATCATGATAAAGAATGCCGTCATATGGAACAGCTTCTGATGAAAACCGCCGAAGATCTTAATTACGATATTGAAGTTCATATCAATTATTCAAACTTCAGTTTGCTTCCTCACATGGGTCCCGATTTCTATGAGATGGGCTATGTTATCCATACGTAAAAATCATAGCTTTAAAATAATATTTTGTTTATACTTTAAACAAATCAGGAGGAATGATAATGAAGATCATCATTGACAGCACTTGTCAACTCGAACCCGAACGGATCAAAGAACTTGGTTTGACTATCGTCGATATGCCTATCCTCATGAACGGTGAAGTTTATCCTCAGTCATGGGATATGCCGAATTGGAGAGAAGAAAAAGAAAAATTCGTCGAACTGATGCGCGATAAGAAGAACAAAATGACAACGGTAGGCGCAACAGAGACCCAATTTGTGGAAGCATTCGAAAAGAATAAGGGCGAAGAGATGATCGTGATCACTCAGGCTCTCAGAAATACGAAAGCAACGGCAGACGGTTTGGCGGCAGCCCTTAAGAATCATCCGGAATATGATGTTAAACCCTTCGACAGCAAAAGCTTGGTGTCAGGTGTCGGCGTGCAGCTTCTGGCCCTGTTAAATGAGGTGAAAGACAAAGACGCAACACGCGATGAATGCCTGGCTATTCTTGAAAAGAACCGCGACAACACTCATGTGATGGGAGCTCTTTACGATCTTTTCTATTTGCACAGGGGCGGTCGCGTCGGTCTTGCTGCCGCAGTTATGGGAACGGCCATCGGCATTCTTCCCTTGCTTTATGCGGTTCCCGGATCCGGCGAGATCAAAGCTATGGGGAAAGCACGCAACTATAAACAGGCATGTTCGCGTTTTATTTCTACCATTAAAGATCAAATGGCTGAAAAGAACAGCAAAAAGATCACCGTTGCCATGTCCTATGTCGGCACACATGATAAAGAGTGCCTTTATATGAAAAAAATATTTGAAGATGCCGCCGAGGAGCTTGGCTGGGACCTTTATTTTGAATTGAATTATTCGAATTTTGCACATATGCCCCATTTGGGCCCGGACTATTTTGAAATGGGCTATGTTATTGGAACGTAATTGAGAAAGACAAGCGTATATGAAGATCAATACATTTATCTCGTCCCTTGAAGGGGGGCTTGATTATTTTAAAGCGAATTATCACACAATAGACAATTTGAATGTATTCCCTGTTCCCGATGGCGATACCGGCGTGAACATGCTGTTGACCTTTCAGCCCGCCATAGAGGCAATTCGGGAAAAAACCGAACACAGCTACGAATCAGTGTTAAAGATCTTGCAGGATGTCTGCACCATGAACAGCCGGGGGAACTCCGGCTTTATTCTTTCTCGTTTCATTTCCGGTTTTTCAAGTGTTATTCTGGAGTATGGTGATATCAACCCCGATATTTTGACAGAAGCTTTTATTCATGGTCACTATATCTCTAAAATATCTGTCTCTACACCCCGCGAAGGCACCATGCTTTCGGTTTTTGAAGCTGTTTCCAAAGCCATGGAAAAAGCGAAATCACAAAGTGTTCTTGATCATTTCAAGCTGGCAGTCGAAGAAGGAAGAAAAGAAGTGTTCGTTTCACCTGAAAAATTGCCGGTCCTGAAAAAGGCGGGTGTTGTCGATTCGGGTGCGCTTGGCTTTGTTTTCATTCTAGAAGGCATGAAACGCAGCATGACGGGAGAAGAGATCAAGATCGAGAACGAAGCAGATTATCGTTTTGAACCCGATGAAGATTCCAGTATGGAAGAATTAATGGATATCACGCATCGTTATTGTACGGAATTGATGATCCGAAGAAAAGGCAACCATATCCGTGAAAATCTGGAAAATTATTTGAACGATATCGGTGACAGCGTGGCCTTACTTGTAAATGACGATATCATCAAGCTGCACGTTCATACCAATGAACCGGAAGAGGTTGTTGAAAAACTCTCCTCCTACGGTGTGATTGAAAACAAGAAGATCGAAGATATGCAAAAACAGATCGAAGAGGAATTCGCACGTTTTCATCACGAAAACGAGATCGGCGTACTGGCTCTTGTGCCGGGTGAGGGGTTTCGATCCATTTTGCATGATTTTGAGCCGGATCTGGATGTCCTTGTCTATGGCAAGAATCTCCCTAAAACCGGCGATATTTTAAACCATGTCAATCAAATGCCCCATGAGGTTATTATCGTCCTGGCAAACGATAAGAATATTGTTCCGGCCGTACAACTCGTCAGGAACGAAACATCAAAACATATCGAGATATTCCCGAGCAAGAACGTGATCGAGGGTGTTGCGGCCATAATGGGATTTGTCAAGAACGCCAGTTGGGAAGAAAATCTGTCTCAAATGACCTCATCCATGGATCTGGTGGACAGTATCAGTGTATACAAAAGCATTAAAGATTCGAAATTTGCCGGTATCTCGATCCCTAAAGACCATTATTTTGCGGTCATGAACGGAAATGTTATTGCCGTGGACAGTGAATTTGAGTCTGCCGTCATATCATCCATTTTGTCGGCAGATCCGGATGAAAGAATGACTATAAGTTTGTATTACAACAATAAAATCAAACCAGAAGACCTCAAACCGATCACCAAAAAGCTTGAAATGGAACACGAAGATATTGAGTTTGAAATACGCTATGGCGGACAGCACACTGCTTTGCTGATGATCGGCCTCGAATAGAAAATAAATAACGGAGAATAATATGTTTTATCTTGTTTTGGTATCCGGTTTGATCATTGGCTACCTTTCAGGGTCGGTCAGTTATGCTCGAGTTTTTTCAAAACTTGGAAAAGGTGTTGATATTACGAAAGTGGGAAATGGTAATCCCGGCACTTCGAATGTCATGAGAGAGGTGGGGAAATTATGGGGAACACTGACGCTTTTATTCGATGCTCTGAAAGGATCGGTCATCATGCTCCTTTATAAATGGCTATTCTTTTCATCTGATCCTGTTTATGCGGTCAAAATCCCGTTTGACGGAGCGGAATTTCTGGCGATCCTGCTGATTGGAATTGCTGCTATCTATGGTCACGGTTTTCCGATATTTTATAAATTCAAAGGCGGCGGATCGATCGGCGTTCTATTCGGTTGCTGGATGTTCCTGATCTACCCTCAATTTCTTATTAATATAGCGATCGCCTATATTATCGTAAAAATATTCTTTTCAAAACAAAAATATCCAATGGGACGGATGACCCCCTTTGTTTTTCTTTTTACTACACCGGTTTATATGCTTATCGAAAGTCTGGTATCTAAAGAATGGCATCCCTTGCATCCAAGATCCGTTCTGTTTGATCATATAGGGTGGGGGGATCATTTTGTTCTGTTCAACGGCAACGGCTGGATGTTGATCGCCGGATTGCTGGTTTTCGGTATTGCGGTCATTCCTCCCAATATGAGATTGCTGAAAGATAAGGAAATCCTTGCTTCTAGTGAAAAGTAAGTAGTAAGAAGTAAGTAGTAAGTAGTAAGAAGTAAGAAGTAAGTAGTAAGAAGTAAGTAGTAAGAAGTAAGAAGTAAGAAGACGTAATAAGTGA
>Ga0272443_10003184_pt1 | contig 19673 bp, 12 predicted proteins | sample SSMAcet12_FD_193581 | JGI IMG/M metagenome (GOLD analysis project Ga0272443, IMG submission 193581) | Marine sediment archaeal communities from Little Sippewissett salt marsh, Falmouth, MA, United States - SSM-Acet-12 | ecosystem: Environmental > Aquatic > Marine > Wetlands > Sediment ... | reverse complement strand
TCGCCGCGAGGACGTGATAGCAGATCATCGGAGTTGAAAATAGTGCGGACAGTATCTATCAATACCAAGGCTTGATTGTGATAGCCCAAGCGATCAAGGGGACGGATGAGTTGATTAAGCGGTGGCTCTTTGCCTTCGGATAACAACGCCGCCTGAATATCATAGTGCAGAACCGAATCCATTTGACCCGCGGCCAGATAAGCTTCACCCATATCTCGGTATAACCTGAAGCTCGGTTCTTCTCGCTTAATACGATCCTGCATCAGAGCCAGCCAGCGGTCATAACTTTTACTTTCGCGGTAGCAGGTGGTTAAAACATCGAGTATAGCGGGGTTACCGGGATAGTCTATCAGCATATTTTCCAGATAATCGGCTGCCTGAATATACTGGCCCTGAAACATCAATTGCTGGGCGGTTTTCAGCCGGCTCAACAGTTTCTCAGCGTCGTTCTGCGGGCGTTCCAGGGTTACTTTTATCGGAGCGTCCTTGATACGATTGCCAGATGAGTCCGGTCTTTCCTGGGCCGTTACAGGCATAAAGGCCACAGCCAGAAATAAAGAAAGCGCCAGAAATATTATTGTCTTATTCGTTCTCATCAGGCTCCTGATTCATATTTGAAATAGCCTTAAAATAAGCCTTTATCTGCTGTTCATACTGGCGCGGATAACCTTCCCGCAAATATTCATTGAGGCGGTTCTGGAAAGACTGTTGCAGGATATCCCCATCATCCTCCAGTGGACCCGGCGATGCCCGCCAGATATCCTCGGCGCTGGTAGCGATTCGTTCGCGGGTAAAATCACGCCGCGAAAGCGATTTTTGCATATCGAGCATACGTGAATATATCCGCAACTGGCGGTCGAACAATTCCGGTCCGGTCTGACCGTCTTCCAGCATTTCCTCGATATCTTTCATCTCATCGCTGATGGCGTCGATGCGCCCCAGAATTTCCCGGCGATTTCCGAATTCATTCTGTAGCTCACCCAGAGTTTTGCGGACGGTTCCCTGTTCGGCGGCCAACTGCTGAAGTCTCTCTCGCTGGGCATCGGATAATTTCTGCCCGGGTTTATTGCAGGTACTCTGTGTCTCCATATTGATCTTGTTTTGTTTCTGACACAGACTCTGCATTTTGGGGTTACTGCTGTTACAGCAACTTCCGTTATTACAGTCTTTCTGTTCGTTCATGCCGTCATATAACTGCAGGGCGGCCCGGTTTAGTTTTTCCAGAGCAGTGCGCTGAAGATCGGCGGCCAGCCGGGAGGAGCGCGTATCGCTCAGCCTGTCAAGAGCGTTTTTCATGGCCTCCTGACACTGGCGCAGAGTCGAGGTTACTTCCGCGGCCACAAACGGGGATTGCCGTCCCAGCTCCTGAAGGCGGTTTTCCAGTCCCAGGGCGGCCTCGCGCAGAATCTGCTGTTCCACGGCTATTTTATTCAAATCATGTCGTTCATACTGTAGCCGCGCCGCCTGCTCAAACAATCCTTCCTGTTCCTCCGAAAGATAATTGGCATCGGCTATGGCTCTCCGGAAAAACTCCAACAATTCCTTACCCTGACGCGATGTCATCCGGGTCATCAGGTCCTGCATCTTCTGCACCAAACCGCTCAGTTTGGATGATGCTTCCCGACCGCTTTCCAGCGCCTCATCTTTCTGCATTGCTCCCAATTGGTTTTCCATAGCCTGCATATCAGCGGGAGCCTCGTTTTCTTCCACTGCTTTAACGAATTCTTCCTGTTCGGGGAAAGCAGTAATTGCCGTATCTCCCATCAGATCATTCAGGGCGGAGGCTTCTTTTTTCAGGGCTCCCATCATATCCCGCAGTTGACTCTCACGCTGAGCCAGAGTGTTTTTATTCTCCGGCTTAAGGGCTTCCTCGGTATCGACATTGACGCGATTCTGTTCCAGAAGGATTTCTTCGGCCATTTTCAACATGGCCGCCATTTTCTGTTCCAGCCGCATTTGTTTGAACAGATCGAGGGTGCGCTCCAGCTTCTCCAGCATATCCTCCTGTGAAAGCTGGAATTCCTTCATCGCTTCTTCCAGCTCTTCCGGGCTCATATTTTCCAGAGCATCCTGAAGTTTCTGCATCGCTTCGCGCATCTCCGGAGTTGCCACTTCTTCGAACAGTTTTTGCAATTCGCGCATTTTTTCCATTATTTGCTGGGACAGCAGATTATTTTTCTCGGCTTGGTCCAGCGATTTCTTTAAATTTTCGGCCAACTGTTCCAGTTGCTCGGTGGCTTCCTCCTGCTTTTGAAGCAGATTTTCCAGTTCTTTTTTGTTTTTCCATTCGAGGTTCTTATCGGATTGCATTTGCTCTACCAGCCGGTCCAGCTTCTCGGCCATTTCTTTCTGTTCCTTCAGAATGCGCTCGGACTGGCTGGTATAATTTTCCTGCTCTTTTTCAGCTTGATGGACGATTTCATCGATTGAAGGCAGGCGGGCGGCATAGGTCCGCGTGCGCGATATTTTTGGCCCGGAAACACGGTCATTGTCGGCGATTTCGAAATGATACAGAACATAGTCGGAAGGGAGCAGATCGAAACCCAACAAATCCCAGTTGAAGCTAACTTCGCCTTCGGTTTCGATAGTCGCCGGATAATTTATTATAGCAACATTTTCACCGTTTTTACTGCCGCCCGATATGATCTCATACTTAAGGATCAGCGAACTGAAACCGTAATCGTCGGATATCTTCAAACGGAAAGGTATTATCAGGTTGTCATCAAGGTTGAGATCGAATCCGGGGAAAAGGACTTCAATTACCGGGAATTCATCGGGTATGGCGGTTATGACGTATTCGATGGGATCGGGATTTTCTTCGCCGTTTTTATCCAGCAGGCGGATATGATAGATCAAATCCTCGGTCAGGACGAAAGATATATTACCATGCGAACCGGTAAAATCGATCCTTGAACGGACCGAATCGCCGCTGACCAGATAGCCCTCGGCAATATCCCGGTTGGCTTCAATGTCCATACCTATGCGACTGCCCATAAGGGCGGCAAAAGTGCCGTTATCTTCATCCAGAATCAAAGATTCCTGCCTGCTGTATGAGGGATAATCGACCGTGACTTTCAATCCCGTGACGCGCGGCCTTTCGACGACATTGACGGCAAAAGTCTCACTGTGCCTCTTTCCGGCCATAACATAAAAATCAAAACTGCGCCGCACCTGTTTGAGAGTCAGCGCAAAGGGGAGAGAATCGCCCGGATTAAAAACCATGCTGTCCTGCCTGCGGTAGGATGTGGAGCGGCTTAAATCTATATCCTCGGTTTGCCAGCGACCTCCGGCGAAGCGATAAGCGATTTTGACTTCCTCGGGAAAACCGCCACCCAGCAAAGCGCCACCGATTTTAATATCGGAATATTTAATCTGGTCATCTTCAACAGGGAAGACTTGCATTTCAAAACCGGGCGGAGGAGCTATGGTTTTCAGCGGCTGAGAATATACTGCCAGGGCATTGCTGAAAAAGCCGGGCACCATAAAGGCCAGGACGGTAAATATTATGGCTACGATAGCGGCCGAACGCAGTCTACGCCACAGGGGATAACCCGAAACGATTTCATTGAAGTTGATTCCGGCGGTCAAATCCAGAGCCTGCCGCGCGGTCAGATTTATCAGGGCCGGTGAGAAATTCATTCGCTCTATATCAAGGTCACGAAATTGCAGGGCGGCCACCAGACGGCCTTTCAGTTCCGGGTGTTTCTTTTCTATTCCCAGAGCGGCACCGATTACCCCCGAAGTGGATTTTATCGGTTTATATAAATAGCGATAACAGGCATATAGCGCGAGGATCAGAATCAGAATTAAAATTGAAAACTTGACCGGGGCAGGGATTATCAGGACCGCCGCCAGAGCCGAAAGCAAAATAGCCGCCGCCGCCCCGGCTGTCACCAGCGCCGCCAAACCGGCCAGGATGGCAATCAGCTTTTTCCTGACTATTACTCCGTGAAGTTTTTTTTCCAGTTCGCGGATATCTTCCATCTTATCCTCAGTTGCAGACATCTATAGTTTATAACGGTTCGGACGTTTAATAAGTTTACCAGGCCAGGGCATAAGTAACGATATTCAGACCCATCTTAAGGGCCCGGAGCCGTTTTTCCTGTGGATCGTTGTGGACGTGAGGGTCTTCCCAGCCATCCCCGATGTCTGATTCGTGCAAATAAAACAAAACCAGGCGGTCGCCGATATTTATTCCCCATCCCGTGGCGGGCTTTTTATCATGCTCATGAATCTTGGGTGGCCCATTGGGGAAATCATAAAAACAATGATAGATGGGATGATCATAGGGAACTTCCTGCATGGGAATTTCCGGAAAAAGTGTCCTGACCGCTTCGCGGACCGATTTATCCATTCCATAGGAGTCATTGATAAATAAAAATCCCCCGGCTTTGAGGTATTCCCGCAATCTTTCGGCCTCGGATTCGTTGAATTTGATCGTGCCATGACCGGTAACGAATAAAAAGGGATAGGAAAAAAGATCTTCATCGGTAATCTTGACCCGTTTTTCATCCATGTCAATCGGCCAGCCGGTCTCAGATTTAATAAAATCCAGCAGGTTGGGCAGGGCCGAATTTCCCCAGTACCAGTCGCCGCCGCCGGGGTATTGTAAACGGGCAATGGACAGCGCATACGGATTCACCTTGCGCACCTCGCGCGCCGGAGTCCATCTCATAACCTCATCGGTTGAAATAAGAGGAACATCTTCCGTCCGCGTCTGGGCTCTTAACACGGGTACCGTCAAAATCAGTATCAGGATTGTTAGAATTACACGCCGCATATACATATTATACGAATTTAGAAGGTTTTAGGGACCCTTTTTGTATGATCGGTGTTAAAAATCTGTCATATAGAGGAAATTTTGACAGGAAGAAGAAATTAATTGCCAGATTCCTTAAGGTTAATTTAACTTGTTCCCGAATCTATAGAAAGGGACAGGTACGAAAACTCATAATTATTCAATAAAGGAGGGGCTATGCCTTTAGCTTCCCTGAAAGAAATGTATCGAAAAGCGGTCAAGGAATATTATGCCATACCGCAGTTCAACGTCAATAATCTTGAATTCATCCAGGCCGCCATTGAAGTGGCCGATGAAATGAAGGCTCCGATTATCCTGGCGGCATCGACTTCTGCCATCAAATATGCCGGACTGGATTACTTGATGGGCATGGTGCGGGCCGGAGCGGGCAATGTCTCGGTTCCCATCGCTTTGCATCTGGATCACGGCGCTACTCTGGATGATGCCAAAATGTGTATCGATGCCGGATTCACTTCGGTTATGATTGATGCCTCCAAACAGCCTCTGGAGGAAAACATCAGAATCACCAAAGAAGTCGTCGATCTGGCCAAAGCCAAAGACATTTGCGTAGAAGCCGAACTGGGCCGTCTGGGCGGTATCGAGGACGAAGTGGTGGTCGATGAAAAGGAAGCTTTCTTGACCGATCCCGGCGAAGCCGAGCAATTTGTAAAGGAATCGGGTTGTGATGCTCTGGCCGTAGCCGTCGGTACCAGTCATGGCGCTTACAAGTTTAAGCACACGCCGGAACTGGCGATGGATCGTATCACCGAGATCAAGAAAATCACCGGGATCGCTCTGGTGCTTCACGGAGCCAGCGGTGTTCCGCAGGAGGTTCTGAAACTGGCCTCCAAATATGGGGCCGAGATGCCCGGAGCTATGGGTGTGCCGGATGCGGCCTATATTGATGCCGTAAAACGCGGTATCAACAAGATCAATATCGATACTGATTTACGGCTGGCTTTTATGGCGCATATTCGTCAGTTTCTGACTGAAAATCCGAGTGTTTTCGATCCGCGGAAATTCCTGAAGCCGGGTAAAGAAGCGGTTAAGGGTCAGATGCGACAAAAGATCGAGCTTTTCGGCTGTGCCGGTAAAGGCTGATATAAATAATCTATCGACTAAAGCAAAAAAGGCGTCCTTTGTGGGACGCCTTTTTTGTTAACACTAAATTATTTATTTCAAAGGTTCCAGATGAAGTGTGACGGAAACCAACTCTTTGATTTTCAGTTTCAATTTCTGTTCCACTTGATCTGAAATATCATGACTGCTATCCAGCGGCAGGGAACCATCGAGGCGCATATCGGCCGACAGCGCCAGCCCGCCCGCATGAGGCGTAACAGCGATATTATGGCAGTCTTCCACTCCCGGAAACGATTCCACGATCTGGCGCACCCGATATTCCATATTTTCAATATCTGAATTTACCCCGGTCGAATCATCCCGGCTCCGTTCCTCCAGCGGTTCGGTGTGAATTGCCACTCTTTTCAGGCTGGCGATTTCCTTGTGAAGCTTGACGGTTATTTCATTGACCTTTTCGTGAGCCTGCGCCAGGCTCATGTCGCCCGGCAATTCAATGTGCATGGAGGCAAAATAACCGCCGGCGATTTTCTTCAGGATTAAATGATGAAGCGAGAGACCGAAAAGAGAAACGATAAAACGGATAGCATCGGTTTTTTCCTCATAATCGGTGGAAACAGGTTTGAAAGTCAGGGTAACATCGACATCGGGAAAGGAGTGTTCGAAATCCCCCAATATTTTTTCCTTCAGATCACCCGCGGCGGCAAAGGAAAGAGTCCGGTCCACGCTGAGAATCATATCGGCAAAAATCTGTCTTCCGTCACTGCGCGTGCGCAGACGTTCCACCCCCTGAATCTGATCAAAAGCCTCGGCTCGCCGCCGCAGATCAATTTCCAGTTCCGCCGGGGCGCGATCGAGCAATATATCGATTGCTTCACGAGCCATACGGATAACCGCCGTCAGGATTAAAAGCGCTACTCCGATGGCGGCCACGGGATCGGCCCAGGGGAAGCCCAGCCTGATGGCGGCCATAGAGAAGAGGACTACCAGCGAGGAATAAATATCGGTGGAAAAATTCAGGGCGTCGGCCGCCAGAGCCTGACTGCTGTATTTTTTTGCGACTTTTTTAAGAGCCCGGACGCGGGTAAGGTCAATTAAAATTGATCCAATGATGACAGCTACGGCCCAGATTGAAAAACCAACCGTGCTATACCCGGCATCAAGGAGCCGCTTGATCGCCTCGTACATTATGGCCCCGCAGGTGATAAGCAACAGCGTCACCTGCACCAGGGCCGCCAGTGATTCAATCTTGCCGTGCCCGAAATGATGGTCGCGGTCGGCCGGTTTGTCGGAAAGGCGGACCGCGAAATATGTCACGATGGAGGCGCTCATATCCAGAAAAGAGTGCAAAGCATCGGTGAGAATCGCCAGGGAACCGGTCAGGATACCGGCCGCTACTTTCCCCAGGATCATTATAACCGAAGCGAAAATCGACCAGAGTGCAACGCTCTTTTTCTCCCGCCCGGCTTGTGTATTTACTGAACCTGAATGACTCATAATTAGTTTTTAATTTAGGTGGTTATTGCCGCCGGGGCAATTCAATTTTGTGATCAGATAATTATCGAAAAATAAATAAAAGGGTTGTCTCGACAGTTCTTCTAAAGTTTATTGGAACAAGGGGCGATAATTTATAAGGGGCTATTTCATGGACAAAAAGACATTTTTGGTTGTAGATGATGAACCTATCATATGCAATCTGCTCGCTAAAATCTTCGATCATTTAGGTTACAAATATTACTTAGCCAACAACAGTCTGTCAGCGGTCGAGACTCTCAAAGAACACCTTGACGAGATAGATATTGCCATTGTGGATCTTATCATGCCGGAGACAGATGGGCTGGAAACCATAAAGAATCTCAAAGAGATCAAAGGGGACCTGATTGCTCTGCTGTCCAGCGGCCAGAGTGAAAATAGTTTTGACAATGCCAATCGGACATCCGCAGTCGACGGCTTCTTATCCAAACCCTATCGCGTCGAACATCTGACGGCGGTTCTTAAAGAATATTTAGATAAGAGTTAATGAGGGGAAATCAGACTGTTTCGGGAACGGGTTCTTCGGCGGCTTTATTGTTGCGCATCGGGAGATCGATTGAAAACGCCGTACCCTGGCTGAGAACAGAATCGACCGTAATTTTGCCGTTATGCTTATCGATTATATTTTTACATACCACCAGACCGATTCCATGACCGGTTTCCTTGGTGGTAAATTTCTCTTTGAACAGCCGGTCTAATTTGTCGGCTTCGATACCGGCGCCATGGTCACGGATTTTAATCTGCACCATTTCATCGCTGAGTTTAAGGGAGGATATCTCTATTTTCTTGACCGGGCTTTCCAGCGAAGCATCGGCGGCATTGTTCAGGAAGTTATAAAGAACCTGTTCGATAAGTCCCTGGTCAATATCGATTTCGAGCATCTCCACGCTGAAGTCAGTAATAATATCGAAATCCCGGAATCTTTTCTGAGGACTCAGGAATTCAACGATACGTCCCAGTAATTGATTAATATCGGTACGCTTCAAGGTCATCGTCTGGAGCGAGGAATAATCCATCAGACCCTTGGTGAAGCGGGTGATTTTTTCCAGGTGATCGTGGATCGATTCGGTAAAACGTTCCAACCCGTCAGTGATACCCTTTTTAAGCCTGAGCTCCATAAGTTGAAAATTGGCGATAACTACTCCGAGGTAATTATTAAGTTCATGTCCTATCTCCGCCGACATCTGTCCCCGGGTGGCCATTTTTTCAAGTTGCAGGGTTTGATCCTGCAGGTTCTCGAGGCGCCGATAAGCCTCCTGAGAATCTTCCAGCAACTGGAGGTTTTCAAGTGAAATGGTCAGCTGGCTGGAAATGAAGTTTAGCAGTTGAATATCGGAGCTTTTCAATTCATACTCGCTGTCTTCCTGAAAAAGAGTAATAAAACCCAGCAGTCTTTCGGTACGAACCAGCGGTACGATAACGGGTTTATGCGAGGGATAATAATCGACCGGCAGGAGATGCGATAAATAATCATCAAAACAGTCCAGGTGGCACAAAGGATGAGATTTCTCGTCATCCATGACCGCCGTGGTTTCAGATATCCGGGCCTGTGCCCAGTCACCCGTGGACAGGGACAAACGTTTTGGTTCGGCTACTTTTTCATCATGAGAAACAGATGGCAGGACCACCAGTTCTTCATGGCGTTTATCGAAATAAACAGCCAGACCGTAGTCGGCCTTGGACTGAATGATGGCAAAGGCCAGGGACAGGTTTAATAGTGAGTTTAAATCACCGGTGGCATACATCCTGTTGGACAAACCGGTGATTTTGTTCAGTTCCTGGGACAGGGCGGCATTGGCTGTTTCCTGCTTCTGTAAGACTGCCCGCGCTACTGCCTGTCGGATTTCATTAATTTCAAAGGGCTTCATGATATAATCATAAGCGCCTTCTTTGATGGCCTGCTTGGCGGTATCAAGATTGGCATACCCGGTCATGAAAATGACACCGATACTGGCATTATGCTTGTGGATTTCCTTGACCATTTCGATACCGTTCATTTCCGGCATACGAATGTCGGTCAGAACAAAATCGAAATGATTAGCCTGAGCCAGCTCAATAGCCTTGCGTGCCGACGGAGTGGTTGTGATCTGATAACCCTCATCGGTGAGAGTATCTTCAACCAGACTCAGAACAATCTGTTCATCGTCGACAACAAGTATGCTGGCTAATGTGGTACTATTTTCTGTCAACGTCAGTGGCTCCTTTGGAAATCACGGAATTTATCAGACTGCGGAGTTCCACGACATCAAAAGGCTTTTGCAAACAGGTGAGGGCACCCTCATTGCGGGCCTGTTGTGCCATTTTGTCAGGCATACTATCGGTCATGATAACGCGCGATTCCGGCTTGGCATTGACGATTTCGCGAACCGTTTCCAGACCGTTCATGCGAGGCATATGCACGTCACATATAATTACATCAAAAAATTCCCTGAGGGCCAGCTCACATCCTTTTTCGCCATCCTCGGCGGTGGTGACTGCAAAGCCGTTATCTTCCAGAACCTCAGTCAGCATATTCCTAATAACAACTGAGTCATCAATAACCAGTATATTTCCCTTTTGGTTCTGCGATGAATCTCGTCCTTGTTGACTCATAATCGCTCCCTACTGCAAATACTTGCTTACTTCCTGCCGTAATTGGTCAATCGTAAAAGGCTTGGCCAGGAAACCGTTTGCCCCCAGACGCACACATTCGTTGGCAATGTCCAGGGAAGTGTAACCGGTGATTACGATAATGGAAATCTGTTCGTCAAATCCCTTGGCGAAGCGAATAACCTCATTTCCCCCCTTAATTGGCATTTTTACATCTGTGATTATCAGATTAGGCAGTATATCCGGTATCTTATCTATGGCATCCTGCCCGTTCACGGCCTGTGAAACATCAAATTCCTCCAGGACTTCCGTGACAAATTCCCGGATCACAGGTTCATCGTCCACGATTAAAATTCGGATACCAGCACTCATAGATCTGCTTTTATCCCTGCGTTTTAATTTTCTTCGAATCGTTGTTTACTTTATCGGTATCCGCCTGATTTTTCTCAAGGGGCAGGATTATGGTAAAAGTTGTCCCGCAATCGGGAACCGAGTCGACCTTTATTTCCCCGCCATGTTCCTTGATAATACCATAGCTGATAGAAAGACCTAAGCCGGTACCTTTGCCGATAGCCTTGGTCGTGAAAAACGGCTCAAAGATGTTATTGACAATCTCCTGCGGAATACCGCAACCGCTGTCAGCGAAACTTATTTCGACAGCTCCGTCGAATTCACCCAGTTGAGGAGAATAGCGGCTGGTAACGATCAATTGCCCGCCCTGTTCCATGGCATGGATGGCGTTTATTATCATATTGGTAAAGACCTGCTGGAGCATGCTGGCATTGCCCAGGATGATCGGCATATCTTCCTGCAAATCGGTGGTCAATTCTATTTTGGCCATCATCAGTTGATGTTCGATGAGACTTATTGTCTCAATCAGAGCTTCGTTGACATTGACCTCAGCCAGGTCGATTTTGGAGGATGAACGTGAGAATTTGAGCAGGTTTTGTACGATGGCTTTACAGCGGCGGGCCTGATCTTCAATATCTCTCAGGTATTTCTTGAAAGAATTATAGTCTTTGGGGTTTAAGTTTTCCAGATCCTTGGCGTTCATTTTCTCCAGAGTGTACTGGGCATAACCCAGGATTCCGCCCAGCGGATTGTTCAGTTCATGAGCCACCCCGGCGGAGAGCTGACCCACGGCGGCCATTTTTTCCGACTGGATCAATTGCGACTGGGCATCTTCCAGCTCATGGGTCCGATCAATAATTTTTTCTTCCAGGGTGCGGTTGTATTCTTCGATTTCCTTGCGGGATTCCTTCAAAGAATGCACCATGCTGGCAAAAGCGGTGGCCAGTTGGCCGATTTCATCACGCCGGTCAATGCTGATTTCCAGTGACAGGTCGCCCCGGGCGATTTGTTCGGTAGCTCCGGCCAGATATTCCACCGGCTTAATGATAATTTTAACAAAACCGAAGGTGAGCATGATGGTAACGGTAATAACCAGCAAAATAATTATAATGGCCGCCTGCATATCGCGTCGCGCGCTTTTGATGGTCTCGGACATGGACAGGCCCATACGCACCTGGCCGATTGTTTCCGTTACCGTATGATGTTCACTCTGGCCGACATTGCCCAGTGTCTCGCGGGATACGATAGTCCGGGTGGTAACAACGGGAGCACACAATTCATAAAAATAACCGTTGCCGTCAGGAGCATCAATTTTGACTGCCGATACGAAAGCAGTATTGTGATCGTGAGGTGCCTCCGGCGGGATGGTAATTCCGTTCTTGACCTGATCGGCCAGAACCCGTTTTTCGTTGTTTTGTACGACAATATAGACAATATCTTCGGCCTGCGCCGTGGCTCCGATCAACTCGTCAAGGATAGCCTCGTTTTCGATAAAAGTGCCATATTCGCAGTTGGCCGCCAGAATTTTGAGCAAATCGGTACCTTTGCCTACCAGAGCCTGTTCGGCGGCCTTGGCATGCTGAGAAATGAGGTAATAGGAAACCAGAGCCCCGCTGGTGATAATCAGCAGGGAAATTATTATAATGAATTTCAGCCGCAGATTGAGATTGTGGAATTGACCAAGGAAGCTCATTTGATTACCTCCTTGGCTACAGCCAGCAGATCTTCGGGAATATCAAGATTTATCTGCCGGGCGGTATTTTCATTATATTTGAAATATATTATCCCCGGTGTTGTTACGGCTATTTCTGAGATTTTGTAGCCGTTTAATACTTTAATGGCCGTTTCACCGGCCTGCCGCCCGATATCCTTGAAATCGAAATCAAGAGTGAACAAACCTCCGGCCTCTACCAGGGTAAGGGAGAATCCCATCAAGGGGACTCCGTAGCGCAGGGTCTGGAGGATGATGTGCCGGGTGGACTGCGGCGTATAAATATTGGGGTCGGCTACCGACCAGAGCGCATCGGTTACCTGGCACAGTGAGTCTATAGCGCCGGGGATTTCTCTCTCGCTGTTAATCTTGTAACAAACCAGTTCCAGATTCAGCTGACTGGCGGCTGTTTTCGCTTGAACAATGGCGCTTTCAGTTTCGGAGGTATAAAGGACGCCGACCTTTTTAATCTGGCCGACCACCCGTTTAAAATACTTGAACTGAATATCGGGAGGAATATCAAGGGCCGCTCCGGTGATATTGCCGCCCGGTTGCCCCATGGAGTTCACGAAACCGGACGATTTGGGAGCAAGTACATTGGCAAAGATTATGGGATGGTTGGGGAACTGAGTGGCTGTTTGTCCGGTAGCATAAGAGCCGATGGTAATAAAAAGCAGGGGAGTGAAGTTTCTGAGGCGTTCAAAGGAAGCTTTATCTTCGCTGGGATTTCCGCTAAGAACGGCTTCCTCATAAACCGGTTCCAACCCATAACGCTTGAAGGCCTTCTTTATTCCTTTTATGGTGCGGTCGGTGGAGGGAGATTGATCTATGGAAACAATGGCTATTCTGTGATTTCCGGAGGGATTCTGACTCGCCAGGCCGGAGACTAATAATAGAGTAATAGTTAAAAGCCACAAAAATGGCAACCATTTTTGTCCGGGCTCAAAATGTTGTATCTCTGTTGCCTTCATCATTGGCGAGTGTAAGCCCAAATCCAATTTCTGCCCCGTTTTACTTACAGGACAACCACTTCGGTCATGTTTTTTCGAAACAAATATATTGTAACTATCGGAATACCGGCGGAAAACTTCATAGAGAGTAATGCAATTTCATTAAATAAAGGGTTCCCTGTCTGCCCCTTTTCCACATTTAAAAGACTTTTTTGGAACAGGCTAAAGGAATGACCTCATTTTCCGATAACGGAAAACGATAAACTTTAATTGTTCAATTCGTCGAACCTGACGAGCGCGGAATGATTTTAGGGAAACAGATTACCAAAACGGAGGAATTTGACTTGTTGGCTTACAAAAAAGTCATGACCCTGATCATGATCGTTTTCCTCATTGGTCTACTGGGTGGGTATGCCAGAGCAGGAACCAGCGGAAAAGTGGCGGGTGTCGTGACAGATGCGCTGAGTGGGGAACCATTACAGGGGGCCACAATAATGGTTTCCGGGACCAGAGCTGTAACCGAAGCTGATTTCGACGGCGAATTCTACATTATTAATCTTCCCGTCGGGACGCACACCTTGAAAATATCGCTTCTGGGTTATGAAACGATGAACATCGAGGATGTCCGGGTCCTGATGGATTTGACTACTCCGCTTGAAATTGCTTTGGTCAGAAGTCCCATTGATATGAAAAAATCGGTAACGGTTGTCGCTAAACGACCTCCGATCCAGCGAGATTTAACATCGAGCCGGACGATTTTAACCCGCGATGATATCGTATCGGGGGCCAATACCACCAATGTTCAAAATATTCTTTCCAACGTGGCCGGTACGGTAGTCGATTCTGACGGTTCTTTGCATGTACGCGGCGGCCGTCAGGGGAGCATCAGTTATCTGTATGATGGCATTGATGTTCAGGATCCTTTTACCGGCGAAATGGGTATTCGGATTAATCCTGATGCCCTGGAAGAGTTGTCTCTGATTTCAGGAGGTATTCCGTCGGAATACGGCGGAACTCTGTCCGGTGTGGTCAATGCTTTGACCAGAGAAGGAAGTGGCAGATTCCGGGGTAGTCTCAAGTATTATGAGGGAGCATCTCATAAGTATGATGTTTACGCCGGGGATTATGGTGATCTGAGTCTGATTGATAATCGGGCGGTTCAGCTTGATGTATCCGGTCCTCTTTTCAACATCGGGGATAGGATGTCCACCTTCTATAGTAGTGCGGAATACAACACCTCCGGTGGATATTTACCGCATAATGAAGGTGATCTGATTTCAGGTACGTCGAAGTTAGTCTTTTTCCCGACTTCTAATTCCAAAGTTACAGTAAACGGTGCCTATAATCACAACGATTATCAATATTACAATCACATTGACAACAACGGTTATTCCTATGATTTCAATCTGGATGGTTTGAGTAAAATCGAGAAAGAAGCCTATCTGGTGGGCGTTAAAACAGATTACAACAAGTCAGCCAATACCATTATTTCCTTGTACGCCAACCGTTTCAGCACCACCATGAAGGCGGCTCCAGAGCACTTATTTGATTTGCACTGGAGTGAATGGCCCGGATATCTCGAAGATGAAGACGGTAATTACATCGGGTGGATTCAGGATTCCAACTATAACGCTTCCACCGACTACAGTTCCCTGGGCTTTACCGACGACGATGATTACTGGCCCTATTATCTTGATCGCCAGTCTGAATATACCGGCGGTGGTTTTTCTCTCCTTTCCCAGCTCGATAAATATAATCAGATAAAAATGGGCGGTGAACTGCGCAAGTATATGCTGAAATGGGATAACCGCCAGTTCTATAACGTGAATCCTTATGGAGAAACTTATGCTGCTCATCCCTGGAAGGGTAATGCCTATATCCAGGATAAGGTTGAGCTGGTCGATATGGTCATCAATCTGGGTCTCCGTCTGGATTATTTCAACTCCGACATTGAATACTGGGAAGATACCTTTGCCAAAACGACGCGCATAGAGTCTGACGCCAAAGTTCAGGTTTCTCCCCGTCTGGGTATTTCTCATCCGGTCAGTGTCAGCTCCGTCCTCCATTTCAATTATGGCTGGCTGTTTGAGCCCCCGGAAACTGATTTGTTGTACACCAATCTGCAAGGGGATCTCAACACCGGTTACCCGGTAATCGGCAATCCCGATCTTGAAGCCGAAAAGACAATCTACTACGAACTGGGCTGGACACAGTTGATAAATCAGGAGATGAAACTGACTTTCACCACCTACTATCGCGACATCAAGGACCTGATCGGTACGAGAAAAGTGGTTGATGAAAAAGGTAACATCTACACCATTTTTGAGAATAACGATTATGGCTCGGTTAAAGGTTTCGATATTTCTTTTACCAGCCTCAATCGCAGATTTCTTAACTGGTCGGCCAACTATACTTATATGATTGCCAAGGGAAATGCTTCCGATCCTTATGAGTATTACTATGCCTATTATACTCAGGATAGCGAAGATGAGACTTTCATACCGCAAAGGGAATATCCCTTATCCTATGACCAGCGTCACAACCTAACGATTATTCTGGATTTCCGGGTACCGCGCGGAGAGTCCTTTAACTTTATGGGATTAAATTTACCTGACTCTTGGGGAATCAATCTGCTATCGAAGTTCGGCTCCGGGATGCCCTATACAAGGATCGGCAAAGATGGTTCCACCGGTGAACTTAACGGCGAAAGAATGCCTTACACCCTCCGCTTCGATCTGCGCTTTGATAAACAGTTTTATCTGTCGAGCGCAAACAGTAACTTCGTGACCTTATTCGCTGAAGTGGAAAACCTTTTTGATCGCCGCAATGTAGTCTCGGTCTATGAGAATACCGGCGAAGCGGATGATAACGGTTCTCTATCGGTCAATGAAAGCGAACAAGAACAGTACTGGAAAACACTCCTGTCTCACGATCCGCAAAATTACACTTCTCCGCGGGAAGTGCGGATAGGGATGTCTTATAACTTTTAGGTGAAGGTCAAGAGGATTGGCAATGAAAAAGTTCAAGTTAATATTTATTGCGGTGATCGCGTCGGTGATTTTGTTATATGGTGCCGATGGCGTTCAGGGAGCGGCCAATTCACCAACGTCACCTGCCCCCGACGTCACGGATCAGATCACGCATAATCGTGGAAATATCTCCACTACCGTCCAGAATTATGGTTATATCGGAGGTTACTCCTGGGCGGGCCGTCCTTCAGGGCGTTGGCCGGCCAACAGTGAACGCGATTACTTAGCCGAAATGCTTTTCTGGGTTGGCGGTATCAGTTCTGCCGACGATACTCTGGTATCCAATGCCGAGGATGATTTCAATCCCCTGCCGAACTGGGAGGGGGCGGAATATCCCACCGATATTATACTCTCAACCGATACCACATCCTATTCCTATGATCCTACAGACACAATTGGTGCAGGGATCGGCTTCCCGGCCTATGGCTGGCGCGTCTGGGATTCGGATGTGGAAGACTGGGAGTATAATCAGATCTACCACTCGCTGACCACGTCCTTTCAGCCGGGTGGACCGGTAAGCGTCCAGGAATCGATTTGTCGTTATTCTGATGATGCCTCGGGTTACCCGGTAATGGGCTTGGCAATGACGCAGACTGTCAGGCAATGGAATTATATATATAATCGCGACATGGTCTTCATTACATATGAAATCACCAATGTCAGTGAAGAAGATTATCATGAATTCTGCTTCGGTCTCTACTGTGACTTTGACGTTGGTGGGACCGATGAGGCGACCGGTGAAAATGGCCGTTTGGGCGATTTGGTCGGCGTTGATACCGATTTGGATCTGGCCTGGACTTATGATGAAGACGGCTATGATCCCGGCTGGGGTCATGATGTCCTGACCGGTTATATGGGTACGGTACTGCTCAGTACCCCCGGTGATATCGGTATGACAGCGTTCAATACCGATGACTGGGATAATTATCCGTACTATGACGAACAGAAGTTCGAAATAATGAACAACACCGACATCGATGAATCTCTGCCGCCCACTGATCAATATTATGTCCAGTCGGTAAGAGGTATAGATCTGCCGGCCGGCGAAACCGTACGCTTTGATTTTGCGCTGGTGGCCAGTATGACCGAAGAAGGTCTCAAGGAAGTGGCCCAGACAGCCAAGTCACTTTATGAAGCCAATTACATCGCGGCCCGACCGCCTGATGAAGCCGTATCACTGGGCACGGCCGGTGAAAACCGGACAGCTATTAAGTGGGATGAGACGGCGGAAAACAGTGTCGATCCGACTACGGGAACTTCCGGTTTTAAGGGATACCGTATTTATCGCTCGACTGATCTGGGTGTCAGCTGGGGTACCCTGAAACAAAATCCTGACGGTTCCACCGGTCCCGGATATATTCCGCGGGCACAATTCGAAGTTGATGAGCTGGGTCGTGTCCCGCATACATTTGTTGAAGAAAATCTGATAAACGGCATGGAATACTGGTACGCCGTAGTCGCCTATGACAGCGGCTCGGTGGAACTTGGTATTGATGAGCTGGAAACGGCCTATAGCTCGGAAACGCCGACAACCGCTACCAGTTTGATAACAGTCATTCCTCGTGATAATGCGTCCGATTATCAATCGCCTCAGGCTTCGATTGAACATACATATCTGGGAGAAGCGGCCACGATTTCGGTCCCGGATGCTTTATCGGTGTATGTTGTCGATGATGCCGGCGTGACCGGGGATGATTATCGCGTTACCCTCTCCGGAGACTGTATTTCGCCAACCTGGAGTCTGACTGATTTGACGACCGACGAGGTCGTTCTTTCCGATCAGACCGAACTGGGCGGCGAATATTATAATTATCCGGTGGCTGACGGCCTTCAGGTTGTGGTCACCAATACCTCGCGCGCATTACCGGATACATCCTATCAATCAGGTTTTGCATCATCGGGGATCGAAACGCTTGAGGCCGATGTTGTGGAATTCGCCGATGTATATGGATGCAACTGCAATTTCCGGTGCGATTATGAGATTCGCTTTACGGAAACCGGATCCAACTGTTATGATTATTTCTCGGCCTGGTACGATCTTGAAGAATATCCGATAACGGCTAATTTCGAGGTCTGGAATACTACCACCAATACACAGGTGGATGCTATGGTCGTGGACTGGTATGGCGATGGTGAATTCACTATGGCTGATGAAGATTATATCATAATCGTCAATGATCCTTACAGTAATGGTACTCTGATCGATGCCTTACCGGATGATGTTTGCTGGTTAATGGTCTTCTATTACACTTCGACGCCTGATTATGGGGATATTTTTAAAATCGAAGGTGTCGAAGTCCTGACGGTCGATGACCAGTTCGATTTCTCGTCCGATAAGACAGTAGCTTCTCAGGCCAGTGAGAATCTGGATAAAATCCACGTAGTACCCAATCCCTACCTGGCTCATGCTGAATGGGAATTATATGAAAACCAGCGTAAAATTCAGTTCGTGAACCTGCCCGGGGAATGTACTATTCGCATATATACTCTGGCCGGAGATCTGGTCAGTACGCTGGATCACAATGATGGAACCGGTTCACATGACTGGAACCTTTTAACTCGTTCGGGCCGCTCGCTGGTATCCGGCGTCTACTTATACAATGTTGAGAGCCCGTATGGTAACTACACCGGCAAATTTGCCGTCATCAAGTAAGCACGGGGACATGAAAATGAAACGTATGCTTATATACTTAACGGTCTTCACCTTTATTCTGGCGGCGTCGGTTTTTGCCGATGACTTCAGTAAGACCGGTACGGTGGGGGCACAATTCCTGAAAATCGGAGTCGGTTCCCGTTATCAGGGTCTGGGTGAAGCCTCGGTAGCTGTAGTCAACGATGCCTACAGTATGTACTGGAATCCGGCCGGGCTGGCTTATATCGAAAGTAGCAACTTGACGTTCACCAACGTCAACTGGATTACCGATATCGCCCTTAATTATATATCCTTTGGCACGCGCGTCGAAGGTTTGGGCGTGATCGGCCTGTCCGCCACCCTGCTTACCATGGGCGACATGGAAATTACCACGGTGGATGAGCCAGACGGGACCGGACAAACTTTTACGGCTTCGGACTTTTCAATGTCAGTCGGGTTCGCCCGCCATCTTACTACCCGGCTGACGTTTGGGGCGGCGATTAAATACGTCCATGAGTCCATTTACAATGAAACTGCGAGCGGTATTGCCTTTGATTTTGGCACCCAGCTCAATACGGGATTCAAATCACTGCGGCTGGGGATGAATATATCCAATATGGGACCCTCGATGAAATTCTCCGGCCCTGATCTGATTTCCTCGCTTGACATAGAGGCCGGCGCTAACGACGACGGGACTGCTCTGGTCGAAGATTATGACTTACCGTTGACTTTCCGGCTCGGTATCGCTTATGATTTTATGAGCAATGCCGACAGTCGCTGGACCTGGGCAGCGGAAGCCAAACATCCCAATGATGCCGATCAGCAGGCTTCTCTGGGAAGTGAATTCGCCTGGCAGGAAAAATATTTTCTGCGGGCAGGTTATAAACTGAATTACGATGAACAGGGATTGACTCTGGGCGGCGGTCTGGAGACGGAAGTGGGTAATAATACCATTCTCCAGATCGATTATGCCTGGTCCAATTTCGATTATATGGAATCGGTC
>Ga0272443_10003183_pt1 | contig 19675 bp, 25 predicted proteins | sample SSMAcet12_FD_193581 | JGI IMG/M metagenome (GOLD analysis project Ga0272443, IMG submission 193581) | Marine sediment archaeal communities from Little Sippewissett salt marsh, Falmouth, MA, United States - SSM-Acet-12 | ecosystem: Environmental > Aquatic > Marine > Wetlands > Sediment ... | reverse complement strand
ATAAAGGTGTTGAAATTTTGAGCATAAATTCCACGGGCGCTGGTCTGTGAATTTGTGGGCGGCTGCCTGATATAACACCTGTCCATTGCAACATCAGCCGATGACGAATTTATGTGCACCAAACCTTGATATGCGTCTGCGCCTTCAATTTGCATACCAACAACATGCACTGTCATATCAAGGTTTAACCCGCCACCTGAAAAATTATCACCAAGCGATAACCGATACTTACTATCATCCCAAACACCACCATGCGCGTGATCAGGGTGCTGCTGGATGGTCAGGGTGTAGTCGGTCGAGGTTGTCCAGCCTGTAACCGTAACAGCGGTTGTGTCGGCGGCTGATCCGTAGCAATGGATGGTCAGCGATTCGGCAGCCGTGACCAGATCATAGGCGTCGGCTTGTGATGCCTGCAGCCCGGTATAATAGCCGCTGGACGCATCGCAATCATAGCCCCGATCCTGCCAGTATTGGTAACCGTTGTCGTCGGTGTCCACGATCCAATATTTCATCAATGCACCTCGAATCGAAAATCTAAAATTTCGCCTGGCAGCGCTCCGGCCTGGCTGCAGACAATATTCGAAAAAACGCTCTCATAGCCCTGATCATCGTGCGCGGTCACCGCAAAACAGCGCGGCTCGACACCGGGCACCGACACGCTCAACACCGGCCCCAGGCTCAACACCTGGGCCAGGTGATCGGCATCCACCCCGGCATAAACGTGATACCCGGTCACGCCAGGCGATGGCGACGGGTCCCAGGACAGCGTCACCGCCAGGACCAGCAGCGCGGCATATTTACTGGATGATAAAATCAAGATCCATGACCTTTGTCGGTAAAACAAAATTGACCGTGACCGGATCGGAAAACGGACCTTCGCCGTATTGATTGACCCCGCGGACTTTATATTGATAATCGCCCTCGACAAACCCGGCCATCAGCAAAGAAAAGGCCGGCGTGTTGATGGTGTCGATCACCAGGTAAAAATCGGCGTCGCCCGGCTTCTTTTCCCACAGCTCATAGGTTTCGACGTTTTCCGCGGCGGTCCAGCTAAACTCGATGCGTTCGGCCATGATTAAACCCCTTTCCCCTTAAACCGCTCGATCGCCGTGTTGACAATCTGCCCCATGTGCGGCGCGGCAAAATAAAAGCCTAAAATCAACATCATCGCCCCATTCATTTCGGTGGCACGGTCGCCGATCAGCGCGGCTGATTCGATAATTTTCTCCTGGGCGGCGGTTGCCCAGATGGCGGCGACATTAAGCGCGGCAGCGAACAGGTACATAAACAGCCAGACTGCGGTGATCACCAGGGCCAATAATCGCCGGGCCAGGTTCTGCCCCTGGGTCGACTGCATCCAAGCGATCAACATGCCACGCGCGGCGGCACGTTCCTGGCGGGCGTCGCCGGCTTTTTCCTCATCGGTATAAATCAGCGCATCAAGACCGCTGGAAATGACATCGATACCCTTTTCGATGGCGCGATCTGTGCCAAATAATTTGCCCCAAAAGCCCATTTTTAAACCCTTTCACCACAGAGGGCACAGAGAAAATAAAAATCAAATCCTGTTAGCCACCAAGGCACAAAGACACCAAGGAAAATCAATAAAGCCAAAATCTGTTTTTGTTGTTAAAATCAAAATCAATGCCTTTAGGGTTTAAAACCAAAAACAAAGCCTTTGCCTTTCTTCGTGTCCTTGGTGCCTTGGTGGCTCTATTGCTTTTAAGTGTTCAACTCCTCTAAAAGCGTTAAAATCTCCCCGGCGGTTTTCAGGTCAATCGCCCAGCGGTAGACCGACGGGAAAAACACCCAGGCGCGGCCGCTTTTGACAATATCGCCGACAATGCCGCTATGTCCGTGAATTTCATACCGCTGATCCGCGCGCCTAACCATTGAACACCCGCCAGGCGATCGGCGCCAGGATCGCGACCAGCACGGCCCAGGTAGCGGCAACAATTTTAAAAATAAAGGCGCGGTTTTCGCTGATATGCTCTTTCACCTTTGCTTCAAGGCGTCCATGTGAATCGCGACAATAGCTTTTATCAACCACCTGCCCGGCGCGCAGGGTGTCAATGTTCTGCTTTGATATCAACAGTTTCAGTTCGTTCACGGCGTCGTTACAGCTGTCGATTTTTTTGTCGACCACGTCGACCGCGTCGCGCACGTCCTTGAAAGCGTCTTTAATGGTCTGCTCCATAGCGTCCCTCATAGCCTCGCGGTTTTTGATGATGGCATGCGCACGATCAGGACCACGCTGTCGACCGCAGCGGTCATGCTGTGCGTTTTTCTTGCCGGGAGCTGGTAAAATTGGCCGGGCCGCAGCACGGTTTTTTTGTCTTTTTCCAGAATCAACAGCTTGCCGCTGATGACAATGAACATTTCTACTTCGACATGGTGATGCGGTTCGACCTGCGCCCCCTGGCGCACGCTGGCATAAACCGCCTCGCAATCGTCGACGTCCAGGATCTGATCGGCGACCAGCTGCCCCCCGGCCAGGCTGTAGCTTTTTCGCGACGGCGTAAAGCGCGCCACCTCGGCAAAGTTGATTGATTCAATCTTTTGCTCGGCTCTGTCGAGTAACTGCTTGACCAGGTTCATGCTAATCCCCTAGCTCAAAATCACAAATAGCCCGCCGGAATCGCCAGCGGCGTAAAAACACAGGAAAAACTGTCATTATCCGCGGGGATCGTTTCTGTTCCGCTGGCCCCGCCGCCGGTTGACCATTCAAGCGTGACCGCGTTTGTGGCCCTTGTTATGGTGTATGTCTGCCCGGACGATATCAACCCGCCGTTTTCTGTCGTCATGAGATAGGGCAGCTGCCCGGAAAAATCGTGTTTTGAAAAAGGCTTAATCGATGTTGTGATTCCGGCCCGGTGCATATATGACGTCTCCCCGGAAACAAAAAGGTCACGCGTAAAGCCAGCATAAACCTGCTCAGGAGCATTTATTTCAACCGTGTTGATCTGACTGATTTGCGGCGCGGCATAAAAATCAGCAAAATCGATCCCTGTTTTATAATCGCTTTCATATTGCTTAGCCCCGTGTATGGTTAAGCTGAAATTTTGCGGATCAAGAGCAATAATTTTATGGCTTGTATCCCCCGGCCTGACCTTCAAATAAGAGATGGCGATTTCACCAAAACAGTTCACAACAAATTCCGCAACCTCATTGAAAACGCCTGTGCCGATATTTTCAGGGATGGTGATCGGGATTTCTATTTTTCCGCCTGATGGATAATGCGGCCCCGGATCGACAGAAAAAGCACTTTCCGCATATCCGCCATTGTCCCATGGCACCCCAATCTCTAAAACGGCCGCGCTCAGTGGCGACCAGCGCCATTTCATGTTTCGGTCATCCAGGAAAACCGTCTGACTATATATTGCGCTGTAAACTGCAAACGGCCCATCGGTGCGCCGTGTGGTCCATTCGTTGACAGCGTCGAACGTCCAGCCGTCAATCTCATTGTCAAAAGTGTAATTGTGCAGAAAAATATTCTGATTTTCGACACCTTCCAGCGTGTATGAATCGGGATATTCTCCGCCTGACCATTGAGCCTCAAGCCAATAATCACGACACTTGTGGTGATAAAATATCTGCGGCGGAACTTCGGCCTGATTGAAATAAATCGTATTCTGGCAGGCACAATCAACCAGGTTAATTTCATCGACAACCAGCCCGGTTGTCGGATCAACCGGTTCAAAACCTGAATTTCTGTTGCCTGCCAGCAGAAAATCTGCGGCGGAGTAACTGCGCGCGACAATAAAACTGCGCATTGAAATTTTGGTTAACAGCTTTTCATAGGTATATCCACCGTCCTGGTAGCCGGTCACATAGTCGACCTCATCGCCAACATTGGCCCCTGAATAACCGCCTTTATACATAATTCCGATCTGGGCGGCCGTCCAGACGATCGGGGTGCTTGCATCCACATAATGCTGCTGGCTGAACTTTCGCGGGCCCAGGCGAATTTCAGCTTTTTCAACCAGCACAGCCCCGACATCAGACCCCGAATCTTCATAAAAATAGCTGAACAACCGTTTGCGCGCCGGGACATGCAGATCCACCGCGTCAAAGCGGTCCGTGACCGACCAGCTGGCACAGTTGATATCGGTCAGCTCGCTATTGAGCAGCACATCGACATCACTGACACGATCCCAGCCGACCAGGGCAAACGGCCCGGCCAGACTGTAATTATCGACAGGCACAGTAACCTGGTTGTTGCTGTCCAGCGGCGCGCCCACTTCCGGTATGGACTGATAATCTGTGATGATTTCTGTTCCGGTGATATCGATATAGCGTAACGCGATTTTTTGACCGCCAAGAGTACAATATGACCCGTTAATTTTGAGCTTGATCCAGACATCAGAACAGGGCTGCGGATGGTCGACAAAACCGACCACAAGCGGCGCGGTAAAGTCCTGCCCGGTAAATTCAACAACCACAGCGTCACCGTCTGAAAACGCGGCGGCGTTGCAGGTCATGTAAGAAACCGGCACGGCGGTTAAATTTAGACCCTGATCACAAGCAACGCCGTTGATCTCAACGGCATCCAGAGTCACGTCCATTGTGTCCAGACCGGTATCGATGTTGCTGGCGGTCCCGGTGCGAAAGCGTGGCCGCCACTTGGCGGCGCCTGGGGCCAGGGCCAGATTGACAAAGGCGGCGGCAGGCGTAGCCAGGTTGACCGGTTGCAGCTGCCCGTCATCAGCCGCGTTATGGCCAGGCGCGGTCGGCTTGATGATCGGCATGGTCGACGTCCGGCCTATTTCGATGGTGCCGACGTCGCCGGTTGCCCCCTCGGTCAGGTCGGCACACCAGGCGCTGATGCTGGCCGGCTGCGTCGACTGCTCAGCTAAAAATTCGCTGCGCTTGATGTTGCTGGTTTTTTTGAGGGACAGCAACGACCGGCTTTGTCTTAAACTGCCGAGCAGGCTGACCAGGCTGTTGACCTCATCCTGCAGGCTGTCAGTTTCATCGCCGTTAATAAAGGCGGCGTGCAAAGCAGCGGAGGCAAAATCAAAATCAAACTGCGCATTGCCGATGTCCGTTGCCAACTCGGCGAGCCGGGTATCAATGGCCGTGTTTTCATCGGTCAAGCGGGCTATCTGCGCGGCCGCTGTCGCTGTATCAAACACCGGCTTGATGGTGTATTGCCCCGCCCCTATTTCGCTGATGATCGTCGCGCGGCCCATATCAGCTTCCGATCAGCTGCGTCTGGATAGAGCGCGCAGACGCTTGTATACTGACCGTGTCGACCCTGTACGTGGTGCCCTCAGCGGTAACATCGTCAGCGGGTTTGATCAACGGATCATACCCTGGGATAATCGCGGTGGTGCTGTTGGTTCCGGTCTGCAATGACAAGGGCGTCACCGTATGGCTGGCCGGGCTGCTGTTGGTGTTTTGCCGGTGGCCGGTCAAAACAATACTGGCGCTTTCAGATCCCCGACTGATCTGGATCGTTTCCAGCGCCACGTCAACGACATCATTCGACTCTGACCCGTCTACATACGCCAGCTGCAGATCTCCGTTCGGCCGCGCAGAAACAGCTGCTGCAATATCATCGGTATAAGGCAGCGCCACCTGGAGATAACTGTTTGATCCGCTGCGCAGCCTGGCGTTGATATTTGACATGGGGATGACAGCATCGGTTGTGCCATCAGCCGAGCCGGTCAGCGTCAACAAAAACCGGTTTCCTGAAACCGCCGCGCTTTCGGAAACGGGCGCGGCAGGCGATACGCTGCCGGTCGCCATCCAGCTTTGGCGTTCAGACTCTGTGAGCCAGGCATCATAAACTGACACATTGCCGAGATAGCCGTCCATTGCATACGGCGAGCCCAGGTCACCGCGCCCCCCTAATGTCAGGCCCGTCACATCAAACGACACGCCCGCCCCGCTCGCGGCCGGGGTTGTCATATCGTTAACGTACAGCTCAAGGCCAGCTGCAGATATTTGGAAAACAACGGCGGAATTGCTATCGATAGCCATCGGTGTCATTGACAGCGTCTGCCCTTCGGCCCGGAAAGAAAAGCCCGTCCCTGACCCATAGGCGTACAATTCAAGGTTTGCCGCCCCGCCAGACAAATAAACCTTGTTATAGTCCTGGGGCTGTATCCAGAAAGCGACAACACAATCACCCGTCGGCAGACTGAGGCTTGTATCCGCTGCGCGAGCATCTGTAACAAAATCAAGCGCCACGCCGCCCGGCGTAAACGGCGACACAGCCACCTGACTGACCCCGTAATTTGTCAGGTCGCGGCCGTTACCAGACTGATCCGGTATGGTTCCGGCGGTTAAGCCCTCGCCTGTCCATTTTGCCCATAGTGCCATTATGCCGTCTCCAACACTTCGGCGGTGATCACCGTCGTGGTCTTATCGATCGTCAAGCCTGACAGCAGAACCTGATAACAGCCGCGATCACAGGACAGCACGGCCGTAGCATGATTTTCAAGCAAACCGGTTAAGATCGCATGGGCGCTGCCGCTTTCATCGGGCATGCGGACCTGATAGGTCAGATCGCCCGCAGACCAGCCTTGATCCTGCAGCACGGCCGAACCATCCAGAGTCGCAACGCGCCGCGCCCGCCGACCCGCAGACTGCAGGATCGCTTGGCCGCCAGGACTGACCAGCTGGCCATTAATGTCATAAGATGCTGCGCAGATGCTAATCATAAAAAACCTTGTTTTTTATAGGCTGTAGGCTGTTAGGCTGCAGGCTGTAAGGCTATAGCCTGATCTGGCTGCCCTTCTAAATCCCTAACAAAAATGCGCTTTCTTCATCGGCTGCGCGAATCTGGATCGTTTCGAGAATCTTCCACATAAACGCTTCTAATTCCGGGGCCAGGCCATCGCCGTTGATGGTGATCAACGCGTCGCCCGACTTCATGGCGGCGGTGCGCGCATCGATCAGCTCGACCTGGGCCTCGGTTAAGTTTTTTTGCAGCTTAAAAGAATCCTCGCGGCGCTTTTCTTCCGACTTGATCAGATCCTCTAAAAACCATTTTTCAGAAAAGCTCGAAGCGTTCAGCAGGTCATCGGTCAAGCTGGTCATCACCTGTCCGGTGGACTCGATCGCGGTGCTGACGCCATCGATCACCGATTTCATGATGGCGGCATCGGCCTTGACCTTTTCGATCTGGAAATCAACGGCGATCTCAAATTTCTGAATCCGCTCATTGCTGGCGATCTTTTCCGTTTCAACTGCCAGCTCGGCCATTTTCATGGCGGCCTCGTGCGCCTGCTTGGCCTGCAGTTCTTTGGCCTCAGCGTCCTGCCTGGCTTTTTCCGCCGCCAATGCCGATGCTTTGGCATTATCCTCGGTTTTTTTGGTGTTTTCTTCGATTTGCGGCGCGGCTTTTTTTGCGGACTCGCCCGTCTCTTTAAAGCTGCTGCCAAGATTGCCGACAGCTTCCTCGATGCGCGCAAGATCCTCTTTGAATTTGTCCGCCGGGCGGCTATCCATCAGCGCCGCTTTTGCCGCTGTAAATTCGCCTTCAACCGCCAGGCTGATCGCCGCAGCGGTTGCGCCGATCATCTCGCCGAGAAGTTTGATCGGGGCCACGACGGTCATCACGCCGACGCTGAACACCTTGAAAACTTCGACCAACCCTTTTAAGAACAGCTCGAACCCGTCGCCATCGTCGCCGATACTGCGAAACGAATCACCGAGCAGGGCCAGGTTATCAAGCAGCCCCTCATCCTCAATCGCCGACTGGACCGCCTGCAGTGATCCGGTAAAGGCATCGAGCAGCCCGGCATCAGCGACCGATAATTTGAGATCGAGCAGGGAATTGTTAAAACGGTTCATCGCCGCCTGAGCGGATTCGATGCGGGTGTTGATATCCAGAGAAAAGGCTTTATTGACTTCGTCGGCAAACTTCGGCAGCAGATCAATACCGACCTCGCCTTTTTGCAGCATCTTATCCAGTTCGGCGGTGGACACGCCTGCGGCATCGGCAAACAGCTGGAATGCGCCAGGCATACGCTCCCCGAGCTGTTGCCTGAGCTCTTCGGCGCTGACCTTGCCCTTGCTGACCATCTGGCTCAGAGCGGTGAGTGCGCCCTCTGTATCAGCAGATGATTGCCCTAGCTTGGCCATGGCCCCGGATACGGCGAAAAAGATGTCGCGCGTGCCTTCGCCTTCAATGGCGGTGTTTTTTGTCGCGGCGGCCAGTTTGGCATAACTGCCCGCAACGGTTTCGATGTCCAGGCCCAGGTTGTCGGCAACGCCGCGCAGCCAGTCCAGTTCCTGGTTGGCCGCTTCCTGCGTGCCGAGCACGGTGCGCAGGGCCAGCTCGTAGCGCTCCCAGCTCACCGCGCTGTCGATAATCTCGCGCACAGCCAAAGCTCCGGCCAAAGGGCCAAGGGCGCGCATTAAGGCCCGGCTGGCTTTTTCCAGGTCGGAGAACCTGCCGCGTACATTTCTTAACGCCTTGCTGGCTTCGTCTTTGGCGCTGATCAGGACTTTTAATTCTTCAAGCGTGGCCATTATTTGCCTTTATTCAGTTCCTGATAAAAGAGATCCCACAGCTGCCGCTCGGTGGTGGTCAGGTGTTGCGGAAACAGATCCGGCAGAACCTCGAAAAGCATCCGCTTATGAAGATGCGCCAGGCTCAGGGCGTCGCGGACGCGGGAATCTCGCCAGAGCTTTGCGGCTTTCCCGGCTCGTACCCGAGGCCGGTCAAGGTTAATATTTCATTGGTCAAACGACTAAAAACGACCGGGTAAACCTTAGCAATCTTTTTCGCCAGACTGCGATCACAGACCGGATCGGCGCTGCCCAGAATCAGCAGCTCGAGGCGGCGCAGATGTTCCTCCGGCAGATTGTCGCCATCAAGATCCATCAACCCTTTCAGCGCCTGCTGGCGATCCTGACCGGTGGCGCTGGCCAGCATTTCGGCCAGGTCGACAATCGCCTGGTTACTTTGTGCCGCCGCACGAACCCGAGCCATCCCGACCGCATCCAATCCGCGCACCGTCCAGGTCGGCTGCTCATTGTCACCGAACCACTGCTGCAGTTCCGGCACGCTGACCGCCTTGGTGCGCGGGTTGAATTTTTCACGGTTAAACTGTTCTTTATCAAAACCCATGGGTAAACCTTACAGGCGACCCGGATCACCGGGCCGCCCGATCAATTACGCTGAAAATTCAGCCGTGGCCACTTCGCTGGTGATCGTGACTTCGGCCATGTTCTGATCCGATGGCGACCAGGTCCGCGACAAGCCGATCTTGCCCTGAGTCAGAGCAAACGGTTCTTTATTGCGGTCCGGGAAGTATTTGACCGTCAAGGTGCGATTTTTATCGCGCACCAGGGCGTCGGTGATCCCATCCTCCAGGTATGCGGTAAAGCCGCCCTGGCCCAGAGTTTCCGACGCGGCGGCGATGCTGCCCCCATAAATCTGCGTACTTGATACGCTGTGCGATGTCTCCGCCGCTTTAAAATCGACAGAGCGGGAAATGTCGGCAAAAATCGGTGTGTAATACTGGATATAAACCTTTTTCGCCGCGCCGCTGGCGTGGATCGCGGGAAGTGCCGACACGAACTTAATAAAGGCGTTAATTTCGGCCGAGGCGTCGGCGGCGTCACCGTCGCCGATATTGTTCACGGTCCAGACCGGAAAATCGTAGCGTTCGACATGAGTGCCGACCACCTGGAAGATTTCGGTGCTGGCGATCGCTGCGGCTGTCGCGCTGGTCATGCGCACCTGGGCGATTTCGACCGAATCGGCGGGGATCTCCGGCGGACCACCGGCTGCGCCGCGGGTTTCTGAAAAGTTCGCGTCACTGCCATCGGTTCCGGCCACCTCGGCCAGAGCACCTGCATCGGTCATGGTGATGCTGCAAACCTTGGCGACATCGGTCGCCGGGCGCGTGATTGAAAAATCAGCATCAGCGGCCACGCTATACAGCACCCCGCCGCTGTAGGCGGTAAAGGCGGCCACGTCAACCACGTCATTACTGCCGGAATCGGCAACGCTGACCAGGTCGCGGCCGGTCACGATCCCATTCGGGCGCACGACAGGCTCTTTGCCTGGATAGGCTGACATCACATCATCGGCCGGGTTAAAAGTTCTTTGGTCGCCGCTGTCAGTCATTGCGGCGAAAGCGACCAGGGCCTGGCCCTGCTCAATCTGAATTAAGGCATCTGCTGAAGTTGGCATGTTTGACTCCTATTGTGTTATATGGTCCAGTTGTCTGTCTCGTATGTGAGCTGGAATTTAAGGCTGCCGATACAAAGTTTTAAATTCGCAGACTCAAATCCCAGGTCGAACCCGGTCATGCTTGCGGCGGTCAACAGACCACCGAGCAGGCGATCACCGGAAAACGCGGCGAGAACATCGCCAGCAATCGACCGGATGCTGTCGGTCGGCGTGTCTCCCGCTGCGGAAAAGTCAAAAGCCACCTCCAGCGTATGTTCGGTGATTCCACCGGCGACCTGTTTCGCTGCGGCGTTTTGATCGCGGAATGTTCCAGCGGGCAGATCACCGACCAGTTCCGGCAGGTGCTGCCAGACGGTCACCGCTTTGAGCGCAGAAACAGAGCTGAAAAGCGTTTCCAGCGCGTTAACGATGTTTTGACGTTTTGTATCCAAATTTCGGCCCTCATATTTGCCCTGTGTCGCATTTTTTCAGGGCGCTGCAGGTCTTACCCTGCGTCGATTTCCGCGATTTTTCGCCAGTTGGCCAGCTCAAAATGCGGCAGATCATGAAAACGCTGATCGCTCAAGTGCGTGTCGCGATCCCAATCGCCGCCCCATTTAATCTCGATGTGCATCATTTCAGCGATGCCCATGACCTGCCCGGCAAAATAGTGCATGCGGTCGGTATCGCGCCAGTCGATCGGATAGGGCACCACATCGACCGCCAGGGCGGGCTGATAATTATGCGGGCTTTGGCCAAATTGGGCTTTTGAAAAACCCGCTTCGACGGCCATCTCTTGTGCGGCTTTGCCGCGATGGCTGCAGATGACAGAGCAGTCAAAATGCTTGATGACTTCCTCGAACAGCTTCTGCAGGCCGCGATGTGCGCCGTCCAGATTTTTGCGGCTGCTCTTGCCAAATTGGGGCATAGCTAAAACCTTTATAAATCAGGCTGTAGGGGTTTAGGCTGTAGGGGTTTAGGTTTAAAACCTAATAGCCTTCAGCCTGCCCTTGCTAAAGCCTAAAACCTAAACATCCTCCAGGATCAGGATGGTGAATCCGCTGTTGCGGATCTCGTACGTTTTCACCCTGTAATCATTTCCTCCGGTGTAAAAGCGCAAACCACGCAGGCCGGTGGTGATCAGATCCTCAATCGCGCTGGTGCGGACCTTGGCTTGCGGTTCGGTCATTTCAACCGCCGCGGAAAACTCCGACACGATCCGCTGCGGGTCGGTAAACTTGCACCACAGCGTCAGCCCCGCCAGAGAACCATCATCGATGGTCGCCTCCTGGCCGGTCATTTCGAGCATGCTGTCGGCTTGTGCGTCGGTGAAGAGCATGGATTAGCCCTGCGTTTCTTCCGGATCTTCATCCGCTGCGGCCAGAACGGCGAGCGCTTCACGCTTTTTGATCTTTTCGACCAGATCTTTTGCAGCCTCGACGGCGGCCTTGTTGTCAGCAAAAACAGCCTGACCCGACCCGACAAGGCGGTCGGCCAGCTCTTTGTCAAGGCTGTAATCTTTGCCGAGGACAGCCCGCTTGCCAGCAATGCGGCAGCGCTTCTGCATAATCACTTTGACTTTTTTAGCCATGGCTTTCTCCGTTAAACACCGGGGCCGATCACGGCCCCGGCATGGTTGGTGTTATTTACGCGCCGTCGTTGTTGTAAGCGAAGCTGACAGCGTGGCGGACGGCGATGTCGACATCCTGCAGACCAACAACGCGAACGGTTCCGGCGGTTGACCCGGTGTAAGGATCAACAGTCAGATCCAAGGTTCCCCACTGACCAATGATCAGGTCGACCCAGTTGCCGAAGAACACATCACCTGCTGTGATTTGGCTTGACTCCATCGCTTTGTAGCGCCCGATCTTGTCGCCTTCGAGGATACCGAACGAGGCGCTTGTGAAGCGTGGCGTCGCTTCCAGGGTCGCGGCGGTGGCCGGATCGAGGACGAAACCGAGAGAACCCATCAGGGCATTATCGGCGGCGACTGAGCCCTTCATGGCGAGCAGCTCGGCGTAGGTCGGAACAGCAGCGGCGAACGCGGTCGGCGCGTTGATTCCGCTGGTGTTGGCGATACCGGTCGGCGTGTTGCTGGTGCCGTCGCCGTAAAGCGCTTTTTGATCGATGGCGATGGCGAGCTGTGCGGCCAGGTCCATCATGACCAGGTTTTCAATATCGACGCTGGACTGCTTGAGCAGCTTGCGGCTGATATCGGTAAAAGCGCCGACGGTTTTCGGTGCCAGCGTCACCTGATCAAAAGCCTGCTGGCCTTCGGTCGGTGAGCCGGACTCTGCGACCCAGTAAGCCGTTGCGCCGCCGGTCTGGCGTGGGATGGCAACGTCGCCGACCAGGCCGGACAGAACGCGCGCGCCCATTGCGCGGCAGACCATGGCATTGCGCAGCAGCTCAATGAAGCTGCCAGCCTGTAGATCAGTTTCGACCAGGTGGCCACCTGCGGTGTCGGTTCCGACAACCAGGTCCCGCTGCATAACTTCGGCAGGCATAAACAGACCTTCGGCCGACTTGCTGAGATGCTGACCAACGGCCTCGGACACTTCACGCTCAAACGCGGCGGCCTCTTGTGCCAGGCGGTCGGTCGGGTTGGCGAGGGCGTTCAGGGCACGAACAACGGAATACTTGCGCGCCTCTTTTTGGGTCAAGCCGATCTGCGGAGTTTCCTGCACCTGGCGGGCGTCTTTTTTTGCGTCGAGCAGGTCAACCAGGAATGCGTCGACGGTGCTGCCAGCGCGGACGTGCTTGGTGGCCAGAGCGTGGGCGTCGTGCTTTTCGGCGATCTCGAGGATTTTCTCGACATCTTGCGCGATGTCGCGCTGTTGGCCGCCGTCGTCAATCTTTGAAAAGAAGGCCCATGCTTCTTCGTCGGTAGCTGTGCGGGATAATCCGCGCTTCTCAAGGTATGCCCGTAATTTTGGATCCATGTCTTTCTCCTTAATGACTGGTTTGGCCGGTTTCTCCGGCTCAGAATTTGATCTTTCAACAACTGTTATATGGTCGCCGGTCGCATTTCGCCCCACACCGACTGTGATGTCGGCGGGCACTGAAACGATAGAAACCTCGAAAGGCTCCCAGTCTTTGGCGCGATAAATCTCCTCGTCGTCTGTCTCTTCTTCCAGGACCATGCGGTGGATCTGATACCCGACAGAAACGTTGCCACGAATACCATCGATAACGTCTTGATAGATTTCATCAGCTCGAGCGCCCTTACCAAAGCGCACGACGGCCCGACCAATCCTATCTTTTGTAATTTCGATGTCTTCGATAACTCCGACCTGATCGCGGTGGTTATGGTCAACAAGAAGCGGCCCAAGCTGCTTAATGCGGCCAAGACGAACAGCTCCTGGAGAATGGTCTAAAATTTCAGTGCCCCACCAGCGCTTATAAGGCTCTTCGCTGGAAAAACTGAGCGGCACCGTGCGAGCCTCTTCGTCGATCTCAGCCCGAACAAGCTCAAATGTTCGATATTGCGTGCCGGTGTTGATTTTGTCTTTTGTCTTTTCGCGCGTATCCTTGTCGTCTAGATTTTCAAAGAATCGCCACGCCTCTTCCTCTGTTGCGCCAGAAGAAAGTCCGCGCTTTTCAAGATATGCCCGTAATTTTTGATCCATATCTATGCCTCACTTTCCAGAGTTAATTGCTTGATCGTTTTCAACTTTTCATAATCGATCTGCGCCTGCTGGCAGACCTCATCAAAATCAAGGCCCATCTCGGCGGCGATGATCGATGGCGCGGTTACACCCATTTCGAGCTTTGCTTTGTAACTGGCCGAGTCTTTGAGCGGGTCAAACCACTGCCAGCCCCGACTTTGCCAGCGCACGCGGGTCATTTTTTGATAGCGGTCAGGGTTGAGGATGCGGCCAACGTTGAGCTGCAACCATTGCAGATAGACCGGCTCCAGAAACTTGTCGATGATTAGCCGCTGCAGGGTGCGGAAATAGTCGCGGTCGTCAATGGTAAAGGCGCGCAGTGTGCCGTAACTGGTCGATTCCGGATCTGAAAACAGCACGTTGTAGCTGATATTGAGGCCGCTGGCGATCGACTTTCCGCAGGCTTTCTTGAACTCACCCACCATGGCGTCAGGGTATTTAATATTGAACTGCTCGAACGACATCCCGGCCGGCAGCTCGCGCAGGTTCCCGGCGTTGACTTCCATGACCATATCGCCATCGGCGGTTTTTCCGTCGCCGCCAAACTCAGCACCGTCCGGGTTGTTGCGCACAAAAAAGCCAGGATTCGCGGCGCCCATACGGGCGGCGACCAGGGCGGCTTCGTTGAACGCATCCAGGTGGTGCATTTCAAGCAGGGCGGCAGCCATCCAGGAAAATCCCCGCGACTGATCGGCGAATTCCTGCCGGTAAATATGCAGGATCTCGGACGCTGGAACGCGCACGCGCTTTTTCTGGTAATGGGCAGAATCTGTCAGCCAATAGGCCACAGGGAAACCGGCTTTGTCGTATTCGATGCCCATGCGGATTTTACGGCCGCTTCTCAGCAGTTCGTTGTGCTGTTCGTCAAGAAGATCCACGTCAAGAAACTGAACAGCCAGGCGGTGGCCGTTGTTGTGCTTGGCGTGGATGCGGATGAGGACTTCTCCATCACGTGCCATGCTGCTGATCAACAGGGCTTGCATATCGATCAGGCTCATGCGGCCGGAAAAGTCGCAGTTAAACGCGCGGGCAAAATCGCGGAATTCTTCTTCTATTTTATCGTTGGCGGCGTTGTCCGGCTTGCCGTTGGCGTTCAGGGCCCGGCACTGCAGGCGGATGCCGTTTTCGCCGACCACCTGGGTGCGCAAAACGTCGAGATATTTGCGCGCATAATCGTTGTTTTTTGCGGCGTTCCGGGCGCGAGTTCGCAGGGCTTTACCGCCCTGCTCGATGTCTTTGTCTATCTTCACCGCGGTGCGCTGCCAGCGCGACAGAACATCTGAATATTGCGCGGCAGCAAACTTGCGATGTTTGATGGCCGACCGTTCGGCCTTTGACTTAAATGGCCACATCAGTCCAGAAACCTCGTGACAATACGCTTGCCGGTGCGCAAGCCTTTATTAATGGCGTCGGCCTGTTCTTCCTGCTTGACCAATAAACGATAGCGGCTCTCAAGACCGAGCAGATCGGCGGTGCTTTTCTTTTCGAGAGTGTCGCCATCGACAATGATTTTTAATTGCGCGCTGGACGCTTCGCCGAGGATGGTCGCCTCGATGGCATCATAAATTTTACGCACGGTGCTGCGCAGATCGGCGGTGCTGGTCAAAGGATCGGGCTTGATGGTGATCTGACTTGAATCGATGGTTGTGCGCTCAAGGCCGGTGGCAATGTCCAGGACGTAACTGGTCCAAATATAATTTCCAGCCGTATAGGCAGCCGACAACGCCGCGCTGACTTCGATCGTGTGATCTGTCCCGCTTGCCGTGGCATCGATCGAGATCGAGTCGCCACCTGAAAGCGGCTGCAGTTTATAATGCAGCGCGTACGTGTCAGCCGGATAATCAGAAAGTGATTTTGTCCAGCGTATGGTATCCCCGGCGGTGATTTCCGCCGGTTCTGTTGTCGGTATGGTTATCATGCCGGGCAGCATGACAGAAAACAGGCGGCTTTAAGAGCCGCCTTTCGGATATTACGATAGCATACGGTGAATACTTCTAGCTTTTAAGCATAAGCAGCCTCCAAATATGAAAAGATTCATTTTTTCTCAGCCTGATGACTTCAATCCCACAATTTCGACAGATAACTTGATGGTGTTCATGATCTCCACCATCTACAGGAGCGGGGATATATGGCTCGATCCCGCAAATTTTACAAACTGGCAATATTTCAACCGACATCTAAAAAACCCCTTTCCTCGGCATCAACAACCGACTTTACCTCTATCATAAGCCCCTTGCACCCGCTTTTCCCTTCCGGATGCCAGGGGCGCAAAATCCCTTTACTGACCAGATCATAAATGCGCGTTGTCCCACAGTCCCAGCGATTCGCCAGGCGTGAAACACGAATAAACTTTTTTCCTTTCAGATCATCCATCTGCAGGACTCCTATGTCTTATGACCATTAAACAAGCCACCGCGCGGTCGGACAGGCGGGCGGCGAGCTGGTTTTTCTTCTGGCTTTTCTTCCCTGGCCTCAACCGGCACCAGCGCATCGGCGAGGGCCTGCCAGTTTGGATTGAGATAATACAGCACCGCATAGGCATAGACGCGCAGGTCGAGCGCCTCGTTCCGTGCGCCGCTGGTTTTTTTGATCCACCAGCGCTTTTTGCGGCCCCACTTGTCGCGCTGATCAACGGGCTTTTCGGCGGTGAGCTGCTGAAACCATGAAAACTCAAGATCGCGGGGATGGTGCATAAACCCGGGGCCGTGATCGTCTTTCTGCATCCAGCTGTGTATATCGTTTTTAGCGACGACGGTGCCGACGATCAGGATCGGAACCTGGCGGCGCTGCTTGCGGCTGGGCCAGCTGATCTTGGCCAGCGGGGCCTCGGACTGGCTGGCCCCTTTGACGCCATAGATCCGCTGCGAAAAGCGCGGACGTAAAAAGCGATACGCCTCTTGCGTATGGTGGCCGCCGGTATCGACGCCGACCGAGGCAATACGCATTTTATTTCCGGATTCGTGCAACCATTCGCGCTGCAGGTATTCGCCCAGCTGCTCCCAGACATCCGGACTGGACGGCGAGCCGGGAAACACGCGGCGGTCAATGTGCCAGCTCTCAAATCCTGGACCCCAGGCGATCGTAGCGGCCTCGATGCGGTTATCCTGCAGGTCGACCCCGGCCGTCAAAATGCACGCGGCCTGCGGCACGCGCCATGCTGCATCGTCCGGCCACCATTGGTGGCGGCGGGCATAAAGCACATCGGTGGCGGTAAGATCTTCTTCAGAGACTCCTGAGAAACTGAGGCCCGCCCAGTTGTTGTACCAGGCGCGCAGGGCTTCTGGCCGGTCCTGGGCCTCGAGCCATTCGGCGACGCAATCGGACAGGCTGCGAAATGGAGTGACCCAGGCGGGGACGTGAACACCGACGGCATATGGATATTCAACATCATGGCGCGGGCGCAGCTCGGCGTGCTGCAGGGCGGCGTCGCGCTGGTGGTCGGTCCATTCGGCCTGGCAGCTGCCGCACTGGTAGGTTGCCAGGCGCTGGCGGCGGATCGCGCGTGGATCGGCTTCGATGTTGCCGTCGATAGTCTGCTGACCGGGCCAGCGGAACTGCTCGAACTGCATCGGCTGGTAGGTGCCGCAGTGCGGGCACGGGACGTGAACATCGTAAATCACATCGCATTCAGCCAGGGCCTCATCGACCGGGCACCCCTCATCGGTGGGCGCGCCGAGCTTGACGATCTTCTTGCCGTATTTTTCATAGGTCGCGGTGCGGACTTCGGCTTCGCGGATATTGACCGTGCTTTTATATTTGCCGATTTCGTCCAGGATGACCCAGCGATACGCCTCACTTGCCAGCGAAACCTGCGAAGTCGCCCAGCCGATTTCGATCATGGCCCCGGTGTTTAAGGTGATGCTATACAGGGTTGTGTCGTCCGGGTTGCTGCTTTTAATCTCGCGCAAAGATGCGGAATCTTCGATCATGGGGATGATCCGCTTTTTACTGTGCTTTTTAACCGATTTTTCATCCGCCAGCACGACCAGGGCGGCATCGGACCCGGTGCTGTAATCGATCTCGCGGCCGAGGACACAATAAACGGCGTCGGACATGCCGGTCTGTGAGCCTTTGGCGATGACCCCGACACGCACATGCGGCTGCGCCATCAGATCCATCACCAGAGCGCCGACCGGATTGCCGGTGTTGCGCCAGGGACCTGACTTTGCGCCACGCCTAAGAACCCGCTCTTTTTCCGCCCAGGCGGATGGCGGCAGCTTTTCGCGGCTTTTCACGATCCGCAATTCGGCCTGGCGCAATGGATATGTGATATCTTCGGCTGGTATCATAAAACCTTTTTCTTTAACGGAGAGGCGGAGAGAAGCGGAGAACCCCCTTAAAAGCGTTTTTATGGTTTAAAACCAAAAACAAAACCTTTGATTTTCTCTGCACTTTCTCCACCTCTGCGCCTCTGCGTTAAGGTGCCCCTATAAACTGATCAAACATTTGATCGATAAAATCCATATCACTGGCCAGCCAGTCGGGCTGGATGGCGATCATTTTTGACCGGGTTTTTTCGTCGACCTGCTCGCTGATCCGCGCCAGGATGTTCTGCAGGCGATCTGGCGCGGCTGATTCGATATGCCGCCGCAGAGCCGCAAGGACTGCTGCGTCACGCTGCTCTTCGGCTTCGCGCTCCAGGTATTTGCCTTGCTTGACCGCGTTTTCAAACTCCATTTTATCGGCCTGGGCCTTGATCAGCCGGGCGCGCGAATCCTCGACATATTCGTCGCGCCCGCCGCCCTCGATGCGCAACATTTCCGACACGGTAAAGCGCGCAACCTGGCGACCCGTCGCCGGAACATGCTCATAAAAGCTGGCGCGCTTGCGCTGACCACCGTTTTCCGCGTACCAGGTGAACGCCTCTTTTTTTGTCGGAAAAAATTGATCGTCTGTCATTGTCGTTCTTCCCTGCCCCGTTGCCGCTTAACTTGTTATCGAATTAAAGAGCTGTTGACAAAATATTGTGCAAGCGCGGCGGCACCGGGCTATTCCGGCCGGGGCAGAAAACGGGTTAATAATCTTCAGCGTCATGTAGCAGCTCGACAATGCCGAGCAGCATGATGCCGGCGGGAATGCCAATAATAAACCCGGCGATAAACATCATCATAAATCACAGCGCAGATGATAAGCCGGATCTTTGCGCCCGATCGGCGGCTGATAAACGTTGCTTAATTCGGCAATCTCGGCCGCAGACAAGCGCCGCGGCTGGCCCATGGCCTGGGCGTGCATGTTTTTTAAATCGGCCGCTTTGCGCGCGCGGCTGCCGCTTTTTATTTCATCCATGCAGGCCGTGCAGTAAACGCAATATTTTGTCCGTCCATTTTTGCGGATATATTTAGGATCGATATTCTTAACGATCGGCGTGTTGCAGCGATGGCAAACGGTTTCAATGCGCATGTGCGGCCCGCCTTTCTTTGATCTTTGGCCAGGCGCGCTGGCTGATCCGGCGCTCCGGTTGTGCCGGCGTGTACCGGCTGGCCTGCCAGGTTTTCGCCGGCTCAAACAGTGGCTGGAAGATCTCGCCCTGGTGATCGATCAGATCGCGGCGGCCGCAATAGCTGCAGACCACATCCCCGGCGCTATTCAACACCGCGTCGCCGACGAAACAGCGCAAACAAAACGCATCATTTCCATTGATCAAAATTTTCATTCTGTGCCCCCTTCGATAGTATGTGATTCGACGCGACAATCACCAAACACCTGATAAACCTCAACCGCCGCCGGGATGACCTCGGCCAGCAGTTCCGGGCGGCTCTGTTCCAGCTGCCGGATCGCCTGGGCCATCAAAACCGCGTCGCCCTTTTCCGCCATGCGCGCGCGCCAGTGATCTGTCCCGCAAAAAAACATGCGGCGGTCATCGATCTTGACC
>Ga0272443_10003182_pt1 | contig 19689 bp, 14 predicted proteins | sample SSMAcet12_FD_193581 | JGI IMG/M metagenome (GOLD analysis project Ga0272443, IMG submission 193581) | Marine sediment archaeal communities from Little Sippewissett salt marsh, Falmouth, MA, United States - SSM-Acet-12 | ecosystem: Environmental > Aquatic > Marine > Wetlands > Sediment ... | reverse complement strand
GTATTATCCATCAATAATTCTCTTTCTTCTTTTGTTAAAGTTACTTTGTACTTTACCATGTTGTTTTTTCAGTAAAGATACAAAATATTTTATTTACGTCATACTATGATTGACATGACACTAGTTACAGGGTAATTTTCAGTTTTTTCTTTGAACTGCTTTTATATTCATATTTATACTTATAGGCATAACGATAACTGTTCCCTCTTGATTTTACATCGTTCAGCAAGAGACTCATGGCGCTTATCCCATTATATTGAACCTCTGACAAAGTGGCACTCAGAACATTCTTTTTTGTGTGACCATGTCTAACCATTATCAAGACTACATCCGAGATTGCAGCAATGGGATAAATATCCGATACGATTCCAATTGGAGAACTATCCACAATGATAAAATCATATCTGTTTTTAAGTGTAGAAAATAGGATTTTAGTTTTATCCAGGCTGATGAGTTCTCCAGGATTGGGCGGGATGGGACCTGATGGTATCAAATGTAGATTTTTGAAGCCAGTTTCATAAATTATATCATCCAGAGTCTTTTTGCCAATCAAATAATTTGTCAGGCCAGCTTCGCCATTCAATTCAAAACTCTTAGAAATCGTAGGGCGCCTGAGGTCAAATCCTATTAAAATGGTTTTCTTTCCAGCCAGACTATAGGCAGAAGCAAGATTGATGGCAGCAAAAGTCTTCCCTTCACCTGGCATGGATGACGAAACCAATATGAGTGGGCATTTGACCTCTTTGGTAAAGAACTCCATTCGTGTTCGTAAGCTCCGAAAAGCTTCAGAAATCCTGGACTCAGGTTCAGTGAGTACAACGGTATTATAGCTTAACCTGCTATGAGGGAAATGAGCTACAACGGGCAGTTGACTAATCGTGCTTAAGTCCTCTTCACAAGTTACCTGGTTATGTATAGCATTAATTAAATAAATGAGAAGGGTCGGCAATACAATTGCAAGTGAAAATGCCAGAGCATATATATTTCTGCTATTTGGTGAAACAGGGCCGGTTGATCTGGCTGGATCCACTAATTCATTATCAGGTGTATTTGAGGCTTTTCGTATTTGTGCTTCAGCCCTACTCTGTAATAAGAATGTGTATAGAACGTTGTTCAAATTGAACTTTCTTTCAAATCCAAGTAATTGCCGTTCTTTTACTGGTAATCTTGATGCCTGATTATTTAATCTGTTGATTTGCTGAGCATTTTCTTCAAAGGCCATCTGATTGGCCAGTTTTATACCGTTCAATGTTTCTTTTATGCTTTCCTTCGTATTTTTTATTCTCATCACAAGCTGCCCCTGTAAAGGATTTCGTTCACCGGCACCACTGCTGAAATACTCGGCCTGCAAACCAGCCAATTCTTGCATAAGACTAGCAAGCAGAGGATCCTCAATCCCCATTGAAGCAGGTGCAATGGGTGCTTCTTTAGTATCCTCCTTTGAAAGATATTCTTCCAGGTATTTATAATAGTTACCTTCAAGAGATAGTCTTGCTTTCTCATTTTCAAGAACTACTGCTTGATCAATAATTTGCTGCGCTTGTGCTGAGACATCCATTATCATATTTCTTGATCGGAATTCCTGAAGCTGAGTTTCTGTAAGCGATAAAGAATCCGAAACGTTATTTAATTGTGCTTCAATAAACTCAATCGTTCTTATTGCTTCCCGGTTTTTCTTTTCTAAGTTCTCATTGATAAATACCTCGGTAAGTTTATCGAGAAAAATTATATCCTTTATCATATTTGTGCCCTCCAGGGAGATCTTCACAATAGTACCATCCCTGGTAGCATTTTCGACTTGTAGTCTTTCTATATATGTTATAGTTAAACGTTCTTTGTCATAAAACTGGATATAGATTTTTTTCCCTGATTTATAGACTTCTTCAAGTTCCGGTTGTGGATAGATTATAAAGGATCCATTCTGATATTTGATAGTCTGACCAAAAGATAATATAGTATCTAACCTGGGTCCTGATTTTGGTGAGGATGTCAAATAGAACATATCATTATAGGAATGCTCAAATACAAACTCTATATTATATGGCAATCCATCTTTTCCAGGTTCTATTCTGAGAGGGCTCATGGGATAATATGATGCTTTACTGAGCAAGCCTTTTCTGTAAACATCTATTTCAAAAGGCAGTTCTTCAATAGTCTTTCGGATCAATGTATATGAAGAAAGAACCAGGATCTGATTTTCGAGATTTTGTGATCCAGGCCTAACCGCAAAACCTTCCACGAGGTCTAATCCTGTGGCACTTTCTTCCTCCTCGATTAGTACTGTTGTGCTGACTCTATATGAAGGGATTTTATAAGTAATATAAAGATATGCAGCTGCGACAAAAGTTATTATGGCAATAAAGTAAAAATACCATTTTCTCCACATCATCAAAAGTAACCTACGAACGTTCACATTATCTGTACGACTTGGAGTATTATTCATTTTCATCGCAGTAGATTCCTGAGTCATGACTAATTTATTGTGGTCCTTGTAAAATTTGAAAGTTCTGCACTAAAAGAAAAAGCGTAATCACAGTGGAAAGGGTTGCAGAAATCAAATTAACAGTAGGCTGATTTCTTCTGAAGAGACTCCCTTTAATAGGCTTTGCGTAAATAATATCATTAGGCATTACATAATAAAATTCTGAATCTACTAAATTTTTATCTGTTAAATCTAATTCTTCTATTATCGACCCGGTCGGGGTCTGGCGTATAACATTTATTCTTTGGCGATCGCTAATTTCGGCCATATCCCCTGCCATTGCAAGTGCTTGAAAGATATTTAATCTTTCTTTATAAATTGGATACATACCCGGTGCGTTCACTTCACCTAGTACACTTACATAATTATTCACAAGTTTGACTGTAATTGAAGCATCAGTTACATAATCGATTATTTCCATCTGAATTGTATTTTTCGCCTCATTAAGTGTTTTTCCTGCAACTTCTACGGACCCAATGTACGGGAGGTCGACGGTGCCGTCCAACTGAACAGGATAGGACAATAAATTTGCAGTGCTCTCTTCCATTCTCATTACACCACCTGCAGGAGCTGCATTAAATATGGCAGACAAGCTTGGATCAGGAGTTGATACGTATATATATAAGTTATCATTGGGCTGAATACGATATGTTTCCGGAGTAAATAACTCCGCCGGATATATACTCCTTTCTTTCTCCTGCAGATATGCGGTTTTTTTAGTTGTGATACATGAATTCAATAACCCACTTCCAAGCAAAATCAAAAAGATATTAAACCAACCTTTTGTATGTAAATACTTCAGTAAGAAATCATCGTTTTCCATAATGCTAAGATTTGTAATACAAATTTATAAAACCAATAACAACCTGATCAAGATATTCAATTAATTTCTATTTAGATACAGCTTCGCTACCTCAGTCACATTACCGAGTTAGCAAAACTTTCCTATAAACATGTTACTATCAATTTTTCTCAATAGTTACCACCTGAAACTTCAGATCCATATGATGTGGAATTCATCACATAAACATGTAATAGGACGAGTAATTGGCAAACCTAATTTAAATATTATAATCATAGAAAATATGAGGTGAACATTCAATTTGATTAAAGTTCAGTTCTTCTGGTTGGATACACAGAATTAAATAAACTGATTGGTTCAACCCGTTAAAAATGCTCTGAATTCCTTATGCAATGCCAAAAATTTCTAGTTGAGTATTTTTCACTAGAAATTTTAGAATAATTAGGATATATCCTTTTATCTAATGCAATAAGAAGTTCGCGCAGAAAATCAAATGCTTCGTCAAAGATGATAACTCAATTCCATTTCATTTATTCAACCTTCAGAATGCTGAATACATGTTTATAGCTATCTCCGATTTTGAATGTGAAGAAGCCAGGTGTAAGATAACTAATATCAAAGGTTGATATCGCATCGCAAAGGATTCCCGAGGAGACCATTCTAGCGTATTTGTCATAGATCTCATAGGATGCAGCTCTTAATTCATGGTCTATTTTTACATTAATGTAATTATATGCCGGGTTGGGGTAAATAATCACAGTGCCATTTAAGTCGCTGCTTTTAACCATTGTAGATCCGTTGAGAAGATATTCCGCCAGATATGGAGAAAGATCGAATAGATGCAGTTTCTGGGGGCTGATTATTATCTCTTGCAATGAAAATGATTCATTTGAGATAAAATATTTAAGCCCGTTTTGTGAGGCGATCCCTTCAATCTGGTGAAGAGGAAGTGATAGATCGAGCTTCCGTTTATTGCCGGAAAAAAAATCATTCTCCCCGAAATCATATAGCATAATCAGAAAAGGTTGAAGCAGGGTGGTATATCCACATAGAACAACCAGCTGCCTATTTTCGATGTATGTAGCACCGGTGACAAGTCCTTGGACATTGTAGGAGTCCTTCTTCAAAGCATGATAACTACCAGGGATTTTTGGCAGACTGTAAAAGGTCGTTTGTGCACTATTCCATTGTTTTGTAAACAGGTAAATGGAATCATTGGTCACGATCATTGCCTCACAGTCAAAATCGGTTTGAAAGGCCTCCTTTGTGCTGAAATCTGTTTGGTCAGAATAAGAAAACCATATTGTATCGATGACTCGTTGCCCTTCAAGCAAAGAATTCTTTTTAATCCTCAAGATATGGAGATCTGTTCGGTTTCCCAGGTTGTTCCCGAAATCACCTATGTAAATATAATTCCTGTCCTGTGAAATTTCCTCCCAATCAATATTCTTCACTTCTGCAAGTGCATATGTACGCTTAATTTCTGCTGTGATTGTATCAAGTCCATAGAGTATTGTATCTACATGATCATTTTGGGTCCACAGGCTCCCATCCCAAAAAATGAGTCCAGAGGTTCTTTTGAGCCGGTCGCTGAGTGGGTATGTTTGCTGAGGGAACACTGAAACAGGGTCATAGGTACAGCTTCCATCATTGATTGTGGCATCTGGATCATAATTATTGGCCAGAGGATCTGTACAACCCGTTATCTGCTGTGCATGACAGGAAACTAGGGATAGAAGTAAAAATTCCACAACAGTAACCAACAATCTTGACCTCATTGGCTATTCCGGTTTTTAATACGAAATCTAATCTACTGAAAAAGCTGGAAATAAGTCTAAGGCGACTCGATAAATTTCTCCAAACCCCCGGTATACCAAACCTGGTAAGCCCCTTCCTCACCGCCATAAATAAAGTAAGCATCTGTGCTCTTCAATCTTTCGACAAATGCTTGTGCCTTTTCCAGTCCCATCACCATACAGGAAGTGGCAATGGCATCTGAGGTCATACACTCATCCGTGAGGATGGTAGCACTAAGGAGCCTGGAATCCCTGGGATAGCCGGTGGCAGGATCTATTGTATGTGTGATCCTGATGCCGTCCTTCTCATAAAACTTGCGGTAATTCCCTGAGGTGGCCAGGGATCGGTTGTGCATGTCGATAATCACCTGAAGTTGCTGGCCCGGAATCATGTTTCCGTAATCGGGTCGGTCCACCCCTATCCTCCAGAAACTGCCCTTTGGATTCTTGCCCCTTGTACGGATCTCCCCGCCAATCTCAACAAGGTAATTCCTGCACCCCAGCTCCTCAAGGAAATGGGCCACCACATCTACCGCATATCCCTGCGCAATGGCATTCAGATCCAACATCACTGCCGGGTGATCCTTAACGATTTTGGTCCCCTCCAGCGCCACCTTATCCATTCCCACATACTGCAGGAGACTGTCCACCATGGCACTATCCATTTCTGACCGGGCCACAGGTCCGAATCCCCAGGCATTGATCAGCGGACCCACAGTAATGTCAAACGCACCATCGGTCAGCTTAAAGATCTTCCTTGACTCCCTGAAGACGGTCCGGAACAGGGTATCCGTCTCCATACTCCGGTTCTCATTGATGGCAGTAATAATGCTGTTAGGCTCATACAGTGACAATGACAGATCAAATACCCTAAGCAGGGAGTCAATCCTTCCCTGTAGACCACTCTCCGTGGGATGCTGGTACGTGATTCTGTAAGTCGTCCCCTGCGTAAATCCCTGAATTGTATAATATTCCCCTCCCCCTGATTTTGGATTGCAGCCTGTGAAAAGGATGGATGGGATTAAAACGATGATTAATATATACCTGAGAAGGATATTCGAAGCAACCTGGTATATAAATTCTGAGGGATGTTTCATAAGCGAACTGTCATTGTTATTCTGAGGGATGTTTTATAAGCGAACTGGGATTTTTTGGCGAAGCCAAACAACCACTTCGCGTTAAAATATCCGTTAGATAATATACCATGTTGCTTATCCAAAATCATCGAAGTCAATCATTTCATCCGGTACCCCTAAATCATACAGCAGCTTATTCACCGCATCATTCATCATGGGCGGACCGCACATGTAATATTCCACCTCCTCGGGCTCCTCATGGTAGCGCAGGTAGTTGTCGTAGAGCACCTGGTGGATAAAGCCGGTGTACCCGTCCCAGTTGTCCTCCTCTTTGGGCTCCGAAAGGGCGATATGGAACTTGAAATTGTCGAATTTCTTTTCGATCTCCCTGAAATGGTCCTCGTAAAAAATCTCCCTCTTGGAACGGGCTCCGTACCAGTAAGAGACCTTCCGGCTGGTCTTAAGGGTATGGAACAGGTGGAACAGGTGCGAGCGCAGCGGGGCCATGCCGGCTCCTCCGCCGATGTAGATCATTTCCCGCTTTGTATCCTTGATGAAGAATTCCCCGAAGGGACCCGAGAGGCTAACCTTGTCTCCCGGTTTAAGGGAGAAGATGTAGGACGAACAAACCCCCGGGTTCACGTTCTTGAACCTTCCGTGGCTCACATCCCAGGGCGGGGTGGCAATCCGGATGTTTAGCATCACGATGTTCCCTTCGGCCGGGTGGTTGGCCATGGAGTAGGCTCTAAAGGTCTCCTCGCTGTTCTTCATCTTCAGGTCCCACATCTTGTATTTGTTCCATTCATCACGGTACTCCTCTTCCACATCAATATCCTTTGAGAAATCCACCTCGATCCGGGGCACATCGATCTGTACATAACCGCCGGACTGGAAGTTGAGTTTCTCGCCTTCCGGAAGCTTTACCACGAACTCCTTGATGAAGGTGGCCACATTGTGATTGGAGACCACCTCGCACTCCCATTTCTTGATCCCCATCACCTCCTCGGGGACCTGGATCTTCATGTCCTCCCGGATCTTCACCTGGCACCCCAGCCGCCAGTTGTTCTGCTGTTCCTTACGGGTGAAAAAACCGGTCTCCGTGGGCAGGATCGAACCGCCTCCTTCCATCACCTGGCACTTGCACATGCCGCAGGTCCCCCCTCCCCCGCATGCAGAAGGAAGGTACACCCCGTTATCAGAAAGGGTGGACAGAATGGTGGTTCCCGGTGATACCGTGAATTCCTTGTCGTTCACCTGCAGCTTGACATCCCCCTGGGGTGTCAGCTTGTACCTGGCGTAAAGCAGGATCAGGACCAGCAGCAGGATCACGAACAGAAACACCCCGATACTGATCAGGATCACAGTGAACGTAGATGTGAGTATTACCATTTTCTATTTTCGTTTGAGTCTGTTTCCAGTTAGTTCTTCCTGTATGTTTTTAACTCTAAATTCCATCTCTTGATTACAGATTGTCTTGATTACAGCTTGATCCCCAGAAAGCTCATGAATGCAATTCCCATCAGGCCGGTGATGATAAAGGTGATACCCAATCCCCGCAGCGGTGCCGGCACATTTGAATACCTGATCTTTTCCCGGATGGCCGCAATGCCCACAATGGCCAGGAACCAGCCCACGCCCGATCCGAGTCCGAATACAGTGGCCTCGGCAATGTTGGCATACTCCCGCTCCTGCATGAAAAGCGATCCTCCCAGGATGGCACAGTTCACCGCGATCAGGGGAAGGAAGATCCCCAGGGAGTTGTACAGTGCCGGGGTGAATTTTTCAATGACCATCTCCACCAGCTGCACCATGGAAGCGATCACCGCGATGAACATGATGAAGCTGAGGAAGCTCAGGTCCACGTCGGCCAGCGAGGGACTGATCCATGTGAGGGCCCCCGGCTGGAGAATGTAATTCTCGATCAGGTAATTGATGGGGACCGTAAACCCGAGCACGAAGATCACCGCGATCCCCAGTCCGGTTGATGTCTTCACCGTCTTGGAAACCGCCAGGTAGGAACACATGCCCAGGAAATAGGCAAAGATCATGTTGTCGATAAAGATCGACTTGACGAATATGTTGACCAGATTTTCCATGAAACTCGGTTTTTTTAGTCTTCAATCAGTTCTTTCCGCCTGGCCCGCTGCACCCAGATGATGATCCCCACCACGATGAGCGCCATGGGAGGCAGGATCATCATCCCGTTGTTCTCATAACCCGCATCATAGAACGCCTGCGGGATCACCTGGATATCGAGCAATGTCCCTGAGCCCAGCAGCTCCCTGAAGAAGGCCACGATGATCAGGATCACCGCGTATCCGGCTGCGTTTCCCAGTCCGTCCAGGAACGATGGCCAGGGTTTGTTGGCCAGCGCAAAGGCCTCCAGCCTCCCCATGATGATACAGTTGGTGATGATCAGTCCCACGAACACCGAGAGCTGTTTGCTCACATCATATGCGTATGCCTTCAGCACCTGGTCCACCAGGATCACCATGGTGGCGATCACCGTCAGCTGGACAATGATGCGGATCCTGGGTGGAATGCTCTTTCTCAGCAGGGAGATCACCACGTTGGACACGGCCATGACCACCACCACCGAAAGGGCCATCACGATGGAAGGCTTCAGCTTCACGGTCACCGCCAGCGCGGAGCAGATCCCGAGCACCTGGACGGTGATGGGATTGCTCACCCCCAGCGGTTCGGTGATCAGCTTGAGGTTCTTGGGTGAAAACAAAGGTTCTTTTTCGCTGCTCATATCACACTATTTTAATTATTTCTACTCTGACGGAAATGGTTCACATAGCCGGCAAGGCAATCGCTCAGCATGGCCTCCAGCCCTTTGGATGTGATTGTCCCCCCGGAAATGGCGTCCACGCTGTGGGGGGCATCCGGAGGAGCTCCTCCCTTGACCACCTGGATGGAGACAAACTCGCCCGATTCATCCAGGATGGTCTTCCCGGTGAACTGTTCTTCGAACATGTGCGTATTAATCTCCGCACCCAGCCCGGGAGTTTCACCCTGGTGGTCGAAGATCGCCCCGTTGATTGTATTCAGATCGGCATCGAAGGAGATATATCCCCAGATGGGTCCCCACAATCCCTTCCCCCTCACCGGCACGATATACTTTTTCGCCCCTGCAGGATCGGTGTAGGTAAAGACAGGATAATTCCGGCTTTTGGGGTCCTTTTTCATCTCCTTTTCCAGTTCGAGGGTGACCTCGAACGCATCGGCTTCCACCCTGTTTCCTTCAAAGTCCACCACGTATGATTCAGTGATGAATTCCCCGAACTGTTCGGCAATGTAGCTGTTCTTGTCACTGACCTCGCCAGCCTGTTCAGCCTTCCCCACCGACTTCAGAATATCCTCTTTCTTCTCCGTTTCCATGTTGATCATCTGACGGGGCTTCAGCTGCATGGACACGAATGAGAGCAGGACGGCCACAAACGTCACCATGATCAGCGCAAAGACGAAGATGTAAGTATTGCTAAATTGTTTCGTGGACATATCGGTAATATTATATTGCTTGTACTTTGGCTCGTTTCAGTCTCCTTTTCACGCTGCCACGGATCACGTAATGGTCAATGAGCGGAGCGAACACGTTCATCAGCAGGATGGCCAGCATGACACCCTCAGGGTAGGCCGGATTGAGCACCCTGATCAGAATGGCCAGCAGTCCGATCAGGAACCCGTAGATCCACTTTCCCCTTTCGGTCTGCGCCGCAGAAACCGGATCGGTGGCCATGAATACGGCTCCGAAAGCAAATCCGCCCAGCAGCAGGTGCTGCCAGAAGGGAATGGCCATGAATGCATTCACGGCGAATGCGTTCAGCAGGAGTCCCATGACAGTTCCTCCCGCAAACACCGACAGCATGATCTTCCAGCTGCCGACTCCCGTCAGGATAAGGATCATGGCCCCCAGCAGGATGGCCAGGGTGGAAGTCTCCCCGATGGACCCGGGGATCGTCCCCAGAAACATGTCCCACGCCGTATACACCTCTCCAAGTCCGTTCACGAACTGGCTGTGATCCAGTGCTGCCTGTCCCAGAATGGTGGCCCCGGAATAACCATCCACCACTCCTGTCCCATCAGTAAGGCCCGAGATCCATACTTTGTCGCCCGACATCCAGCTGGGATATGCGAAGAACAGGAACGCCCTGGCAGTGAGCGCCGGATTCAGAATATTCATCCCGGTCCCCCCGAATACCTCCTTCCCGATAATCACCGCAAAAGCTGTTGCAACGGCCACCATCCACAGCGGAACATCCACCGGCATCACCAGGGGGATCAGCATCCCCGTCACCAGGAATCCCTCATTCACCTCGTGCCCTCTCATCTGGGCAAAGGCAAATTCGATCCCCAGTCCCACCACATAGGAGACCACGATGATGGGGAAGATCCGCTTGAAACCGAACCACACCATCTGCCAGAACCCGGCATCCTCGCCCATGGCCTGGAAATGGTGGAATCCCGCGTTCCAGATCCCGAACAGCAGGGCTGGCACCATGGCGATCACCACGAAGATCATGGTGCGCTTCATGTCATTGGCATCCCGGATATGGACCCGTCCCGTGGTGACTTTGTCGGGCACGAAGAGAAAGGTCTCGAAAGCCTCGAATGTGGACTTGAACATATACAGCTTTCCGCCTTTCTCGAAAGGAACCTTGATTTTGGTAACAAATTTTCTTAGAGAATTCATCTGTTATGATTGGTAATTATATGCCATCCTTTCATTTCACTTCTAACCTTCCATCTCGCTCCGGAGGTTTTTCAGTCCCTGACGGAGGATCTTTGTGACGGGGGTCTTGGAGGTGCAAACGAACTCGCAGAGCGCCAAATCCTCCTCATCCACCTCATAAATGCCAAGCTCTTCCATCAGGTCAATGTCGTTGACCATGATCGCCTTGAGCAAATGGACAGGGAAAATGTCCATGGGCAGTACCTTATCGTATTCGCCGGTCATCACAAAAGCCCGTTCTCCCCCATGGTAATTGGTGTCCAGATCGAATTTCTGGTTGGGGGTGAGCCAGGTGGACATGAATGAGCGGGAGGCGGACATCTTTTTCAGTCCCGGCATAATCCATCCGAACATCTCGTAATAATTTCCTTCCGGAATCACCGTGATATGCGCATCCGAAAATCCCACATGTCCCTCGGCAGGATCGATCTTCAGCCCATTCAGCACATTCCCGCTGATCACCCGGTTCTCCCCTTCCATCATTTTTCCCTCCAGCAGAGGAGCCACGGCAGTCCCCCTGATCGTCTTGTAGTACAGCGGTTTTTCCACCCGTGATCCGGTCAGTGCCACCACAATGGAGGGATCATAGCGACCATTCTTGAACAACTTTCCGATGGTCACCACATCCTGGGGCCTCACCGTCCAGACTACCTCCCCCTTGTTGATGGGATCCAGTTTATGGATCTGGATCCCCACATTCCCCGCCGGATGCGGTCCCTTGAACCGGTTGATCACAACTCCTTTGATTGAATTCAGTGTCTGTACCGAGGGGTACCTCCCGTCCAGACCCAGAAATATCTTCCCTTCAGTGAGCTTCCCGAGCACATTTACACCCCACTGGAAATCTTCCTCCATGTCCTTCAGCACAAAATCATAGTCAGGCGCCAGGGGGGCAGTGTCGAAAGCCGAGATAAAGATGGATTTGGGTTTCCGGTCCCGTCGGGCGATGATCGAATATGGACGCTGCCGGATCATGGGCCAGAGTCCGCTCTCCAGCAGGTTCTCCACGATCTGCTCCCTTGTCAGGTCCGCCGGATCGCCCTGAAGGAACTTTTCTGCCGTATCTTTCCCGTCATCCTCCACCACCACCTCGATGATCCTTCTCCGTTCTCCCCTTTTGATCTCTTTCAGGGTTCCGCTCACCGGCGAGGTGAATTTGATCTCCGGATTGTACTTGTCGTAGAATATGGGAGTGCCCACCTTTACTGGATCGCACAGTTTGGGGATGATCTTGGGAGTCAGCTCCTGGAAATCCATCGGTTTAACCGCATAGGTCTCTGCCCTGGGGGCTTTCGCGTAGATTTTTTCAGCCTGGCCTTTCATCTGAATGTCCAGGCCTTTTTTGATCTTAATCACCTCTGCCATTGTGAAGCTTGTAACAGTAATAAAAAGGTAAAAATAGCTAATTTTGTGAACAGGCAAAGAATGAACTCTTTTTAATATATGTTCAGTTCTATATTTGTAGATGGATAGATATTTCACTCTGATGGGACCCCTGTTTGTCACTGTTTGACAACATAATAAGAGAATTCCCGTTATTAATCTTACTGAAACCTGATGAAACCCAAATGATCCCGAGAACAGACCGTACAGGCATATTTATCCCGGAATGGTTAAGAGCCTGCTGTTTCTTCATCCTGCTTCTGATGACTTCCCCGGCTTCCGCCCAGGAACCCTACCAGGATGAAACCGGGCGCTGCAGGGAGGTGTTGCTGGACCAGGGTGTGAAGACCATCCAGCTTTACAGGGAGGGATGGCCCCTGAGCTATCCGGTGATCAGGCTGGAGGGGGATGTGCCCCTCGTCCTTGAATTCGACGACCTTTCTTCAGACAGCCCAACACTCTATTACCGGCTGGTTCACTGCAATGCGGACTGGACGCCTTCCATGCTGACCGAATACGAGTATCTGCAGGGGTACACCGAAGACCAGATCACAGGAGGCAGGCATTCATTCAACACCTATTACAATTACATGCACTACAGCCTCACCCTTCCCAATGAGAACACGAAATTCCTGGTATCGGGAAATTACCTGCTCGTTGTTTTCAAGGACGTTGGGGAATCGCCCGTTTCCTTTACCAGGAGGTTCATGGTGACTGAATCCGGAGTGAATATTGAAGCCAGTGCGCACATCCCGGACCTGATCCGTTACAAGGGCTGCTGCCAGGAAGTGGACTTCCGAGTCAGTCACGCGGGCATTCAAATCAACGATCCCTACGGGGAGACGCATGCCTCCATCTACCAGAACGGATTGTGGGATTTGGGTATCGAGGGACTGCTCCCCTATATGGTCAACAGCAACGAACTGGTCTATGATTTCCAGGAGGAGAACATTTTTCCCGGCGGGAACGAATACAGGTTCTTCGATACCAAGAATACGAGGATCCCCACCTATTATGTACAAAGCATTGACTTCGTGGATCCTTACTTCCACTTTCAGCTGAAGCCCGATGAAGCCAATGCACCGCATTTATATTTTTCCCAGGAAGACATTAACGGGAGGTATGCCATCGAGGCGGAGGGTGCGCGTGACCCGGCCATTGAATCTGATTATGTATTCGTCCACTTCAGACTGAACATGCCCCTGCCGCTGGACGGAACAGTCTATATCGCCGGCGCACTCACCTTCTGGCAATTCAGTGAGATGAATGAAATGGAATATATGGCCGAAGAAGGGGCCTATATAAAAACCCTCCTGCTTAAACAGGGGGTTTATAATTACCGCTACCTGTTCCTCCCGGCCTTTTCAGAGCAGTTCGATGTGGCCGAGATCGAGGGAAGCCATGCCGAAACCGAGAACGAATACCTGATCCTCTTCCACCACCGTCCCCCGGGTTCACGGTATGACCGGCTGCTGGGGCACCAGGTGATCCGGTCGAATCAGCAGTAGGTTTTTTTAAGGTCGGTAATGGATTTATACACTATTTGGGATGAAGGTTCAGTATAATAGTTACTTATTATTTTGGATTAGACGTTTTATTCGTCTGACAAATCTTGATGGTAAATGATACAAATAAACGATCCTTTTTCGCAAAGAATAAAAAATCCGATAAACAAGGATATTTTTAAAAAGAAAAGTATTGTATTTCGGTGAGGTATTAACAAAATAGGGTTCAAAATTTTCTTCTGTCTTAATCGTCAAGATTTCGTTTAGTTTTATCTCTTGTTCATCTATTTTAAATACTGGAATAATGGAAATTCTTCTATTCTTTTTGTGATAATCCCAAAAGATATGCTCTGTCCCTTTTTTATTCAGGTATTTTGATTCGAAATGGGGAAAATACAAATGGCCCAGACAGTAAAAAATCCATTTACCTTTATATTGTTCGTAACTTTGAATGACATGTGGATGGTTACCTATTACAAGATCAAAACCTGCATCAATCAATTTACGACCTATTTCGACCTGTTCAGGAGTTGGGTAATGAATATCTTCAATGCCCCAATGAAATAATACAACCTTTATATAATTGCTATAGGTGCTATAGGGAGAAATTTGTTTTTGAACCAGTGAGAATGAGTATTCCTTTGGTCCTATAAACCCTTCATCCTCAAATAACTTTGAACCGGATAGATCAATACTGCGGGTAACATAAGAGAGAAAAACGATTTTCTTTTCTTCAACCACAAATATGTTGTGGTCCTCATTTGGCAATCCAGCTCCCAGAAATTTAAATCTATTTTGATCAAGAATGTGTTTTGTGTTCTCAGCACCAAAATTGCCAAAATCGTTTATATGATTGTTGGCAAGATTGACCAGAAAAGGTTTGATTTGTTTCAAATGATCAATCGAATCATCAAAGCTTCTCAGGCAGACTTTCGGTTTAATTGGATATTCCCCATAACTTCTTGGAAGAAAAGGAGCTTCCAGGTTAACAACGCAATTTAAGTGCGATAGTCTATCACTTATATTTTTAAACGGTGTTCTGGTAAATTTGTCAACATCGCCAAAACAAATATCACCTGTAAATGAAATTTCCATACCTATGATCTAGATTAGTATTACAATTATAAATGATCTGAATCGTTAAAGCAGCTCAAACTTAGCCATTCTTTCAAGTGCCATTTTGTTCCATTAAAATAGTATTTTTTCTAATCACATGTTGAAGAATTACGTCATTGGTTAGATATATCTCCAGTCCAAACAAAAGACAAGTTAATTGATTGTCATTATTCAAGTGAAATACTAATATCAGACTGTATTGTTAGAATATTAGAGGCTACAATTTTAATTACCTTTAATTGAAATATTCCGAATGATTTGCATTACTTCTTTATTATGAGCATATTTCAACTCCTCAAGGATAAAGTGATAAGAATTGCATAATAAGAAAAATATAAAGTAAAATAATCCTAAGAAATAACCTTTAATCGCATGAAAGTTCAAAAGGCAGTGATAACTGCAGCAGCACCCAGACAACGTAAGTTGCCCCTGCAAACATTAATTGACAAGGAAGGCGTTGAAAAAACCTTGCTGGAATTGTTAATTGAAGAGGTACTTGCAGCCGGTGTAAATAATATTTGTGTAATTGTTCAGCCTGGAGATGAGATCCCTTATGGTCAGGCAATTGGTGAATATTTTCACAGCGTTACTTTTATAAATCAGAATCAACCTTTGGGTTACGGACATGCACTTCACTGCGCGCATGAATTTGTAGGCAAAGACCCGTTTCTGCATCTGGTTGGCGATCATCTCTATGTAAACAGAAGTGGGAATTCTTCTGCGAAGCATTTGGTGGATTTTGCAAGCAAATATAAATGTGTTGTTTCAGCAGTTCAACCCACACGGGAAAGCCTCATCACCAATTTCGGGGTTGTGGGTGGTAAACGGCTTCAGGGTGTGAATGATGTATATCAGGTTGAACGGGTTATTGAAAAACCCACCCCTACTGAAGCTGAACAGAAATTACTGGTCCCCGGATTCAGGGCAGGAAATTACCTCTGCTTTTTTGGCATGCATGTTCTGACTTCAACAGTCATTGATATTCTCGGGGAGGAACTCAAAAAAAACGAAAAAACTAATCTGTCAGTTGCTTTAAACATACTTGCGAAGTCAGAGCAATATCTTGCTCTTGAAAAAAAGGATCTCAGATATGATCTGGGGGAAAAATATGGATTGATGAAGGCTCAGCTTGCACTGGCACTTTATGGAAATGACCGGGACAGAATCCTGAATGAGTTGGTTGAATTCTTTTTACTGAAAGCCGAAAATAATCAATAATAATGGGAGAACTTGTCCAAATAATCACCGCTGAAGAATCCACCATAAGGAATCAATCCCTCGACCGATACTGTCGTTCGGCAAATACGGAAAAACTTATTTCAGAATGTGACTCACTTGAGGAATTTCGAAGACAGACAAACAATCTTTATTTCCGGGTCAGGTCTCTGTTCTTCCTTTACGGGATCCATAGGTTTTATATCTCCATGCGTAAGGATATAAGCAGAACCGGGCTTATTCCCTTCGAGGCATATGACAACATATTGAAACGTCAGTTTGAGCAGGCGATAGATATTCTCCTTAAAATTCAGAAAGAAAAAGGACCGAATGAAGGCATTTCAAGCGCACTGGCAGAAGCATATCACAAACTCGGGTTTCAGACACTGGCCAACCAGGTCCGGTTCAGTGTACGACATACCCCTGGCAATCAATGGATGTTTCGATGCGGACATCCTTTTGACTACCCGTTATCCATCAGGAAGGAACTGATAGATCCTGATCCTGAGACTGGATTGTTTCCGATTCTTATGGAATCAACCCCGGTAAGAATGGACCTCTCTCACAGTGGATGGAGCGATATTTTCTTCCTTGGCATGGATTTTCCCGAAGGCGCACGGGTCCTGAACATTTCTGTTAATCTGGAAATATTCGAGGATGGAAGGACTCATACTCCCGGTCCTCCTATTAATACTTTTTTCCGGGTGATTGACCAGTCAACTATCAGGCTGACAAGTATAGATCTAAACAGCAGTACTGACATAGAATGTCTCGATGTCATTTTTGATTTTGCGAAAGATTATCTTGGGCTTCTTAAAGCCGCTTTGATCGCAAGCGGTATTATTCCTCCCGGAATGGAGGGAGCTGGCTTACCACTATCTGATTTACTCAATAGAATGATCGGTCCCGGTAAGGGATTTGAACTGGTAAGTCATGTGAATAATATTCCAAAAGGTTCACGGCTTGCAGTTTCAACGAATCTGCTGGCATCCATGATATCCGTGTTGATGCGGGCATCCGGACAGACAGCATCTCTGACAGGGAGCCTTCTGGAAGAGGAAAGACGTGTCGTTGCAGCCCGCGCCATACTGGGAGAATGGCTTGGAGGCTCAGGTGGTGGATGGCAGGATTCAGGAGGTATATGGCCTGGTATTAAGCTGATCAAAGGAGTTACAGCTGCTGAAGGAGATCCCGAATTCGGAGTAAGCAACGGAAGACTGCTTCCCGATCATACCATACTTGATAAAAATGATGTCAACGAGGCCATCCGACAAAAACTTCAGGCGTGCCTGGTGATTGTCCACGGAGGCATGGCCCAGGATGTGGGACCGATTCTTGAAATGGTCACCGAAAAATATCTGCTAAGATCAGAGGATGAATGGGTAGCCCGAACTCTTGCAATTAGAATATTTGACGAGATTATTGACAGACTTATCAAAGGAGATATCAAATCGATTGCCGAGCTTACACATGAGAATTTTAAAGGGCCCATTCAGACGATTATACCCTGGACAACCAATGTATATACCGAATTTGTCATCGAGAAAGTGAAAAATGAATTTGGTGAAGATTTCTGGGGATTCTGGATGATGGGAGGAATGTCAGGAGGGGGCATGGGTTTCATTTTTAATCCTTCCGTGAAGAAACCTGCCCAGCAAAGATTACTGCTTATCCTCAACGAAACAAAAAGAATATATGAGAAGGCCATTCCTTTCGCTATGGATCCGGTTGTATATGAATTCAGCATTAACGAAAAAGGTTCTGTTTGCAGATTACTTTCCGGAGATAAAGCGATGATGTCTCAATGGTATTATATCCTGAGGTCTCCCGGTTTGTTGAGAAAAGATATCAATGCATTGACAATCGGACAGCGGAACGAACTTCAACAACTTGGAAAACAATCAAAAACGGGGCGGAATTTTGACCATCTGGTTACAGGACTCTATGAGCGCATGATTCCACGGGCTGAAGAAGGTGAGAAAGAGAACCAATCACTTACTGACCTTCTTAAATTAAATGGATTTGACCAGGAAATACATCAACAAATCAAGTCAGACTTTAAGTCTGGAAGAGTCGGACTTTCCCAGAACCGGTTACCTGTGAACAGTGTCATCGCGGATGTCAAGCCGGATGAGCTTATCAAACTTGATCAGGACACGGATAGATCCAGCTATATGAAAGGTCTTGAAGCTCTTAAAAAAGGAAAGCTTGCCATAGTCACGCTGGCCGGTGGCGCAGGGAGCAGATGGACACATGGAGCAGGTGTTATGAAAGCACTTCATCCATTTATATATTTTGCAGGGAAACACAGAAGTTTCATTGAATTGCACCTGGCGAAAAACAGGAGAATTTCAAAACTCAGCGGAGAAAATATTCCGCACATCATCACAACAAGCTTTCTGACCGATGATGCCATTCATGAATTCCTGGACCATCATGAATACTTCGGGCATGATGGCCCCCTGTATCTGTCCCCTGGTCGCTCAATAGGGCTCCGTCTGATCCCGACAGAACGTGAGCTAAGATACCTCTGGGAAGTACTTCCGCAGCAGATTTTGGACGTCCAGGAGCAAAAAGTACTTCAGAGTTTGCATAATGCACTGATTAACTGGGCAAAGGAAGCAGGAGAGGGGGAAGACTACACACAAAATATTCCTCAACAGTGTGTACATCCCATGGGTCACTGGTTTGAGATCCCTAATATGTTGTTGAACGGTACGCTGAATAAACTATTGAAAGAAAATCCGGAGGTGGAGCACCTGCTGGTCCATAATGTAGACACTCTTGGTGCCAATGCAGATCCGACGATCTTTGGTCTTCATCTTTCCCGGGGTGCGACAATGACTACAGAGGTTATAACACGGAGATTGAATGACAGAGGAGGTGGACTGGCGAAAGTGAATGGAAAGATCAGAATCGTTGAGGGACTGGCATTGCCTGACGAGAGAATCGAATTCGATCTGAGCTATTATAATTCAAACACCTTCTGGTTAGATATAAATAAGCTGCTTGAATGTTTTGATCTTTCCCCAAATGACCTTGGTGATATTGAAACTCTTAAGCAGTCCATACGTCGAATGTCCCGTCAGATGCCGACTTATGTTACGATCAAAGAAGTTAAGAAACGATGGGGTAAGGGACAGGAGGATATATATCCTGTGGCACAGTTTGAGAAGCTGTGGGGTGATATGACCGCCTTACCGGATCTCATCTGCAGGTATTTATCAGTCTCCCGCATGCGGGGCCAGCAATTAAAAGAAATATCAGAACTGGATGGATGGCTTCGTGACGGGTCTGCGGAATACATTTCCAGGATATGTGGTTATTCAGAAGATTAACAGATCTATCTTAATCCTTTGTTTTTCTGTTGATCAAATCTCCAAGTTCGACACTGGTCAGAAACTCAACTTCAGGCCATGTCTTCAGGATCCTATCAAATAATCCCGAAAGCCGAACCAAACCCCTGTCCCTGTTCCCTATATCCAGACTACCCACATAATTAACCCTGTGTGTGCTTATTACTGCTGGTTTCTTCATCCTGAAGGCAATCTCTATATCTTTCATACATTTCCCTATCCA
>Ga0272443_10003181_pt1 | contig 19696 bp, 15 predicted proteins | sample SSMAcet12_FD_193581 | JGI IMG/M metagenome (GOLD analysis project Ga0272443, IMG submission 193581) | Marine sediment archaeal communities from Little Sippewissett salt marsh, Falmouth, MA, United States - SSM-Acet-12 | ecosystem: Environmental > Aquatic > Marine > Wetlands > Sediment ... | reverse complement strand
CAGAATCTTTCCATCTTCAAAATAGATCTCTGTTGCCAAAATATTTTTTGGATTTTCCAATTCTTCAAAACTTGGCATAAATCCCAGAAAACCTTTGGCAATTAAGAAGAAAAAAAGAAAACCTCCTGCTATAAATGCAAGAACTATTGACCAAAACCAGAGGATATATTTTTTGAAGTTATTTTTCTTTTCCACCATGAAATCAAACAATTATTTTGAAGCAACAAATATATATCATTCTATCTTCGAAGCAATTAAATAAACGTGATTTAACATGTATATATTTTAATATTAAAAAAATAAAATCATCATTATCAATATAATAGAAATTGAAAAATAGTAGGATAAATTTTGAACTTAGCAATTCATTTTCTTTAATTTGCAAAAATTTTTGAAAAGCTTATGTCCGAAAATCTTGTAATCGTTGAGTCACCTGCAAAGGCAAAAACCATTGAAAAATTTCTTGGGAAAGGATTTGTTGTAACTTCAAGTATGGGTCATGTCAGGGATTTGGAGAAGAAAGATTTTGGTATTGATATTGAGAAGCAATTCAAGCCCAAATACATAATTTCTCCGGATAAAAAGAAAATAGTTACCGAATTGAAAAAGCTGGCCAAAGGTGCTGAAACCGTTTGGCTTGCTTCCGATGAAGACCGTGAGGGAGAGGCTATTGCGTGGCATTTAAAAGAAGTGTTGAAATTAGACCCGGAGAAAACAAAACGAATTGTTTTTCATGAGATAACAAAAGAAGCTATAACACGAGCTGTTGATAATCCACGATCAATTGATGAGAACCTGGTAAATGCTCAGCAGGCCCGACGTGTTTTGGACAGAATAGTAGGTTTTGAGGTTTCACCTGTATTATGGAAAAAAGTAAAACCCTCTCTTTCCGCCGGCCGGGTTCAGTCTGTTGCTGTTCGTTTAATTGTAGAGCGCGAACGTGAAATTAGAAATTTTAAAAGTGAATCATGGTTTCGTGTAAATGGTTTGTTTTTGGTTCCTGATAAAAATGGAAAAGTAACAGAATTAAAAGCAGAACTATCAAAAAGATTTAAACATGCAGAGGAAGCTTTTGCTTTTTTAGAAAAATGTAAATCAGCTGAATATACAGTCGCCGATATAGTAAAGAAACCAGGTAAAAGATCTCCTGCCCAACCGTTCACAACTTCAACTCTTCAGCAGGAAGCAAGCAGAAAACTTGGTTTTTCGGTATCTCAAACCATGGCTGTCGCTCAACGTTTGTATGAAAGCGGTAAAATAACTTATATGCGAACAGATTCCGTGAATCTTTCAAGTCTGGCTATTAATACTGCTAAGAAGAAGATTGAAGAAGCACATGGTGTAAATTATGTTAAAATAAGGAAGTACAGAACCAGGTCAAAAGGAGCACAGGAGGCACACGAAGCAATACGCCCAACATATATGGATCAGGAAAGAGTTGATGGTTCAGCCCAGGAACAACGTTTATATGAACTGATCTGGAAACGCACTATTGCTTCTCAAATGGCAGATGCAAAGCTGGAAAAAACAACGGTTACTATAAACATTTCGAACTCGGATGAGAACTTCGTCGCAAGTGGTGAGGTCCTTATTTTTGATGGTTTTCTGCGTGTTTATATCGAATCTACTGATGAAGAAAATAACAGTGTTGGTAATGGTCAAATTATAATACCACCTTTAAAAATAAACGACGATTTAAAAATGAGTACAGCGATTGCAACTCAGAGATTTTCGCAACGCCCTGCTCGTTTTACAGAAGCTTCATTAGTTAAACGTTTGGAAGAGCTTGGAATCGGACGGCCTTCAACATATGCTCCGACAATTACAACCATCCAAAACAGAAATTATGTTGTAAAGGAAGAACGTCCTGGTGTTGAAAGAGAGTATGCTGTTATTACCTTAAAAGACAACGAAATATCCCAAAATATTCAAACTGAAATTACGGGTGCTGAAAAAAATAAACTTTCTCCTACTGATGTGGGTATTGTTGTAAATGATTTTTTGATTGAAAATTTTGATCAAATAATGGATTACAATTTTACAGCAAATGTAGAAGCAGAATTTGATGCTATCGCTGAGGGTAAAATGGTATGGAATAAAATGCTGGATGAATTTTATCAACCATTTCACGCTAAAGTAGAAAATGCACTTCAGCATTCAGAGCGATCTAAAGGTGAACGAATTCTTGGTAATGATCCCGTTACCGGGAAACAGGTTTCAGTGAAAATCGGAAGATTTGGACCGTTGGCACAAATTGGTGAAGCAAGCGATGATGAAAATGCGGAAAAACCAAAATTTGCAAGTTTACGTGCCGGACTAAGTATAGAGACCATCACATTGGAAGAAGCTCTGGAACTATTTAAACTACCTCGTGAACTAGGTGAATATGAAAACAAAAAAGTAACGGTTGCCATTGGTCGTTTTGGACCTTATATAAGGCACGATAATAAATTTGTTTCTTTAGGAAAGGAATATGATCCATACACAGTTGAACTTGAAACTGCAAAGGTGCTTATTGAAGCAAAACGTGAAAAAGATAGAAAGGCTGTTATTAAAAGTTACGATGAAGATCCCGATTTACGGGTTTTAAATGGAAGATGGGGGCCTTATATTAAACATAAGAAAAAGAATTATAAAATCCCCAAAAAGACCAATGCCGAAGAACTTTCTTTTGAGGATTGTATGAAACTGATAAATGAAGCACCAGATCCAAAAACCAAACGTGGAAGGAAAAAATAGAAACAAAGGCAGATGGTTTTCATTTGCCTTTATAATTTTTAAAAAAACCAATGAAATGGACATTCGTCACTATTTTGATGAGGTAAATTTTAGTCACTTTTCTGAGTTGAATGCTACAGGATGGAAATATTCTATGGGAGCGGCAATTGAAAAAAACACAAAAAAATTTACTGCAGAAAAATTTCCAAAACTTGAACTGGCCATTTTTGGAGTTTCATTTGATAGTAGAAAAGATGAGACGTATTCGGATGAGTCATCAGAAAAAATCAGAAAAGAATTGTACTATTTGGCAAAACCGGAAATCAAAATAAACATCGTTGATTTTGGAAACCTTAAAAACTCAAAAAGCATTAAAGGATTCTACAAGGCACTTCGCGATATTGTTGAGTATTTCAATGAATTAAATATTCCGGTTGCTGTTATTGGCGGTAGTCAGGATTTAGACTATGGTATTTGTGATGCATTTAAAACAGATAAACTTTTTACTTATTCAACCATCGATGCTTTTCTGGATGTTAAAAAAGGGAAAGAACCTTTTACTGCTAAAAACTATCTTTCACGAGTTTTTGCTTCAAATCCGGATATTTTTCAATTTAATCTGATCGGATATCAGAGTTACTATGTGGCATCCGATATTTTAAAAAAGACCAAAGGAATAAATGATCATATTCGACTTGGACAGTTAAGAGAGGATATTACATGTGCGGAACCAGTATTGAGGAATACAGATTTTTTATCTTTTGATATAGGAGCAATAAAATATTCCGATGTTGCAGGAGGAAATCCTTTTCATCCAAATGGATTGAGAAGTGAAGAAGCATGCCAACTGGCAAAATATGCCGGCTTGAGTGAACGTTTGAAGATTTTTGGTTTGTTCAATATTGATCATGAAAGAGACAAGTATGGTTTAACCGTAAGTCTTTCAGCACAAATTATCTGGTATTTTATTGATGGAATTTCTAACCGAAATAAATTAAAGGTTAGTTTCAAAGAAAATAGGATTATTTATCAGATAGATGTCAAGGAAGTTGGTTCACCACTAGTGTTTATAAAAAATGAATTAACAAATCAGTGGTGGATGCAAATTCGGTCTTTTAATAATGAATTTGTACTGTTCGCTTGTTCTGAAAATGAGTATATGCAAGCGTCCAATAATGATATCCCGGAACGCTGGTTGAGATATATTCAAAAAATAGATGGGTATTTAAAATAATAGAAAAAAGCCTTCGTTCTTTGGGTACTATGCTAACAGAAGTTTGTTTCAAACAACAATTTTTTATTTATTTAGCAAGACATAAGGAGACAGCTAAGCCATATACAAGAAGAAGTATGAAAAACATAATTTCTTTTTTATTTTTGGTTTTTATAGTTAAATTAGCGGCCTATGGACAGCAAGATCCTCAGTATACCAATAACATGTTTTACAAGTTAGGTATAAATCCGGGTTTTGCGGGCGCAGAAAATACAATAAACGGACTGATTTTAAATCGTTACCAATGGTCGGGAATGGAGGGGGCTCCAAAGACTCTGGTTTTTAGTGTTGACGCAGCTATTAACATTTTTGGGGCACCCGGTGGCATTGGTTTAAATGTTGTGAGTGACCAGTTAGGATTCTATGAAAATACCTCGGTAGGTGCTAGTTATGCTTTTAAAACTCCTACTAGTTTAGGAAACCTTGGTATTGGCCTGTATTTTGGAATATTAAATCAAAACATAAATGGTGATTGGTATATTCCGGAAGATGGTTTTGGAATTTATACACCATCCGGTTCGGATCCCGGGATTCCTCAGGGTGAGGTAAGCCAGGTGGCTTTTGATGCAGGATTTGGTTTATATCTTTCAACAAATAAATATTATTTAGGAGCTTCGGTTACTCATTTAAATCAGGCAGAAATAAAATTTGATGGAGATTCCAGGATATATATGGCACGGCACTATTATTTTAGCGGAGGATACAATATAAAATTGTCTGACCCGTTATTTGAGTTACGGCCTTCATTTCTATTAAAATCTGATTTAGCTGGCTGGCAGTTGGATTTGAATACAAATGTTGTTTTTGATGAACGTTTTTGGGGTGGAATTTCCTATCGTATTCAGGACGCTGTAGCAATTTTATTGGGAATGGAGATGGAAAATGGATTACGATTTGGATATTCATTTGATTTGGTGACCTCGTCTATCAGACATTATGGATTTGCCTCACATGAAGTGTTTGTGAGTTATTCATTGGATCTGGAAAAGAACAGGAATCAAAAATATAAAAGCATAAGGTTCTTATAATTTATTTTTAAAAACAGACATAAAAACAAAGTGTTAATCTTGAAATAGAAATATACAGTATGAACTTACGATCAATAACCAGAAAATGTTAAATACATTTATAACACGAATTGTAAGTTTAGTAAGATGTAATAACCTTACGTAAAAAATGACCGCATGAAAAAAACTCTTTTAATTGCATTTGTTGTCTTGGCAGCGATCGGATTCATCGGGTGTAGTGTGACCGAGAAAGGAGAGCTGACAGGAGTTGAAGGCAGACCAAAATGGAGAGAATCGCAACCCTATGGTATGGTATTCGTCCGCAGAGGTAGCTTTAATATTGGTCCAAGTGATCAGGATGCAAGTATGTCAAGGCTGCCTTCAAAAACCGTTTCTCAGGACGCTTTTTGGATGGATGACACAGAGATTACAAATAATGAATACCGCCAGTTTGTTGAATGGGTTAAAGGGTCGATGGCTCGAAAAATGTTGGGAGAACAATATCCTGAATTTATGATCACGGAAGATAGAGATGGTAACCCTATTGAGCCACCACAAATAAACTGGAAAGAAAAAATAGATTGGGAAGATCCCGAATATCAACTGGCATTGCAGGACTTGTACATGGCTGAAAATGAAAGATTTTTCGGAAAAAAAGAAATAGATACACGCAAACTGGTTTACGAATATTGGTGGATTGATCTGCAACAAGCTGCCAAAAGAAGTAATAGTTATAATTATGAAACCCAGCGATACGAAGGAAGTGTTTACAATATTGATGGGGAGTTGGTTGCTATAGCTAACCGATCATCTTTTATTATGAGAGATCAAGTGAATGTATACCCTGATACTTTGTGTTGGATCAGAGACTTTACTTATTCTTATAATGAACCTCTGGCAACCCGTTATTTCTGGCATCCTGGTTTTGACGACTATCCGGTTGTTGGAGTTACATGGAAACAGGCCAGTGCTTTCTGTAACTGGCGAACAAAAATACAGAGCGACTTTTTAATCTCTAAAAGAGAACCGGAACTACAGGAATACCGCTTACCTACCGAAGGAGAATGGGAATATGCAGCAAGGGGTGGCAAGAGTTTCTCAATGTACCCCTGGGGTGGTTATTATGCCCGGGATGAAGATGGAGTTTTTCTTGCAAACTTTAAACCTCTAAGAGGTAATTATGTTGAAGATGGCGGAATTGCTACCATGAAAGTTGGTAGTTACGATCCAAATGAATTTGGATTATACGACATGGCAGGTAATGTCGCTGAATGGACATCAAGTGCTTTTGATGAGGCAGGATACAATTATTTTGGTGATTTGAATGCCAATTTCACCTATAATGCTAAAAAAGATGATCCTCCGGTTATGAAACGAAAAGTTATACGTGGAGGCTCCTGGAAAGATATTTCACAATATATTCAGGTTTCTACAAGAAGTTATGAATATCAGGATACCACCAAATCTTATATCGGATTCAGATGTGTTCGATCAACATTTGGAGGCCTGGAATTTTAGTTATGTTTATAAATCTTAAAATTAATCTAATCACAATAAATCATGAATCTCGGAGAATTATTTAAAACAAAACGGTGGAAAACATTTATGGGTTTTGTCTATGGCTGGGGAGCTGCAGTAGTATTAATGGGAGCGCTTTTCAAGTTAGAACACTGGCAATACTCAAGTTTATTATTGACTATTGGTCTAAGTACAGAAGCATTAATTTTCTTCTTATCTGCTTTCGAACCTCCAATGGAATTACCAGAATGGAGTAAGGTTTATCCTGAATTAAAGGAGGATTATGAAGTTTTAGAACTTGAACAAATAGAGAATCGTAAGAAGAAAGATCTGGGCGATTTGTTTTCAAGTTCTGAATTAACTCCTGATCTTTTGAATAAGGTAGAAAAAGGACTGAACGAATTGAGCAATACCGCAAAAGGTATCAGCGATATTTCAACTGCCACTTTAGCTACGGATATGTATGTTAAAAACCTTGGTTCTGCTTCAGAATCGATGAGTAATTTTGCTGAAATAAATAATAAGGCAAATCAATCGATTAATGATTCAGTTGGAGTTTTGGTACAATCATATGCCGCAACAGCCCAAAAACTTTCTGATACTAACTTGGGAGCTGAATTGGAGAAAGTAAAAGAAAGCTCAAGCCAGTATACCGGGAATCTTGATAGATTGAACGGGCATTTAACTCAGCTGAACTCAACCTTTGAGTCTCAATTACAGGGAACTACTGAGCAGTTTAAAGCAAGTCAGAAATTTAGTCAGGATTTGGATAATATGAATTCAATTCTTGCGTCTTCTGTTGATGAATTGAAAAAATATAAAGAAAACGCTGAAAAACTCAACAAACATCTAGAATCTCTGAATACGATCTATGGTAATATGTTGGGTGCGATGAGTTATAAAAAATAAAAACTTCATTTAGAATAGTATGGGTGCAAAGAATTGCCCGGAAACCCCGAGGCAAAAAATGATAAATATGATGTACATTGTGCTAACAGCAATGTTGGCGCTGAATGTAGCAGCTGAGGTTCTTGAGGCTTTTCGCGTTGTTGATTCCAGTCTGATCCATACATTGAACGCTGTGGATATGAAAAATGATGCAATTTACACATCATTTCAACAGGCTTATATAGAAAATCCGACAAAAGTTCAGGAATGGAAAGATAAAGCTGACCAAGTTCAAAAAAGTACGTCCGAGATGTTTTCATACATTTCGAACTTAAAAGAGGAATTAATTAATTATTCCGGCTCTGAAGTGGCAAGTGAGGAATTCCCACTTATGCCTGAAGATTTTTATTATATTACTGAAAGAGGCGATACCCTAATTATTGATAAGCAAGATGATCTGAATGCACCTTCTGAATTGATGATTACTCAGGAAAGGGCTTCAGAGTTAAAAGCCAGAATTGAGGAATATAAGAACGGATTGGTTGCAATGTTGGATGAAAACAGTGATGCAGAGTTAATTCAATCAATTGAAGAGGAATTAAAGACACCTGATCCGGAACCTAATATTAAGGATGACAGTGAGTATAAAACATGGGAAGCTCAATATTTCCTTGATAAACCCCTGGTTGCGATTCTAACCTTGTTATCAAAATTTCAGATTGATGTTAAGAATTCTGAAGCGAATATGATTAACTTTTTGTACGCTCAGATTGATGCAGGATCATTCAAGTTTAATAAGCTGGGAGCAAGGGTTATCGCAAATTCAAATCTGGTTTTACAGGGTGAACCATATCAGGCTGAAGTGTTTTTAGCAGCGGAAGATACAACACAACAACCTAAAATTTTTATTCAGGGGCGTGAAGTAAAAGTTGTAGACGGAAAAGCAAATTATACTGTAAATACTACTGAACCGGGTATCTTCACCTGGAGTGGATTAATTAAGTACAAAACCCCTGCAGGAGTTTATCGGGATTATCCGTTTGAACAACAGTATCAGGTAACAAGACCCAGTGTTACAATGTCAGCAACGAATATGAATGTGTTTTATCTGGGAATCGATAATCCGTTTGATATTGGTGGAGGTGGTATTGCCAAAGAAAACCTTAGTGTTAGCATGACCAACGGAAATATTTCTAAGTCTGGAGATGCGTATGTCATAAAACCTTCAGCATTGGATGAACTTGGAAAACGTACAATAGTAACCGTTAAAGCTAATATTGGAGGAGTAAGCAGAACGGTTGGAACTTCAGAGTGGCGTGTTAAAAGAGTTCCGGATCCGGTTGCTCAGATTAATGGTCAATCTGGTGGTGAAATTCAAAAAGAAGTTTTAGCAATACAGGATGGGGTTTTGGCTGTTTTAAAAGATTTTGATTTTGATTTTAAATATACTGTTACCCAGTTTGAATTGCAGACTGCCGGTACTTCAGGATTTGTGAATACAAGTAAATCTACGTCAAATCGTTTTACTGCCGAACAGAAAGATCAGTTAAGCAGAGTCAAACCAGGTACTATAGTTTATGTCGGAAGTCTAAAAGCGAAAGGTGATGATGGCTCTGTTCGCGACCTTGATCCAATTTCATTTAAAGTACGTTAATTATGAAAAAGTTAGTTGTTTATTTAGGAGTATTTGTATTCATGCTGACTCTGGCAGGAAAACAAACCAATGCACAAATTGTAAATGGAGCTTTTAAACGTAACGACATTTACCAGAAAAAACCAATGCCTTTACCAACAGTGCGTGAGGCAGATGTTTACTGGTCGAAAAAAATATGGCGCATTATTGATCTTCGTGAAAAAATGAATCAATCGCTGTTTTATCCTGAAGAAGAATCTGATGGGCGGCTAAATTTAATTTCATTACTCCTGAAAGGTATAGAAAGTGGTCAAATAACACCATACGATCCTAAAGTTGGAGATGATTTCCAGATACCTATGTCATATGCTCAGGTTAAAGAATATTTTGGTGCGGAAACTAAAATGGTGGAAAAAGTCGACTTTGATACGGGAGAACGAACAATGGTAGAGGTTCAAAGTGAGATGAGAACAAATACTGTTATGCAATACATGATTAAAGAAGAGTGGTATTTTGATAAGCAAACATCTACTTTGAATGTTCGAATCATCGGACTATGTCCAATACGTGAGTTTGTTAGAGAGGGAGATGCATCAGGTGAGGTTCAGAGAGAACAGTTATTTTGGGTTTATTATCCTGAATCAAGGCCTTTGCTGGCTACAAACCTTGTCCTGAATCAGTTCAACGAGGCACGACAAATGTCTTTTGATGACTTGTTTGTTAAGCGGTTTTTTAATAGCTATATAGTGCAGGAGTCAAACGTATACGATCGTAATATTAGTTCTTACTTAAGTGGTAAACAGGCCATGTTGGAATCAAAAAGAATTGAAGAAAGAATATTCAATTTTGAACAAGATCTTTGGGAATATTAGGACAAACTAAATAATAAATTTTAAACCTTATGTTTTCATAAGGTTTTTTTAAGGAATATAGATTCTATAAAATATTGGATAGAAAATTATATAAATGAGGAAAGCTTTAAAATATTACTGTATTGCACTATTAGGGCTACTTTTCTTTTCTTGCCAGAAGGACAACAGCTATCATCCTGACCGTGAGAAGAGAAATAAAGCCTGGTATGAAGCAATTCCTTATGGAATGGTTTATGTTCAGCGTGGATCTTTTATAATGGGACCAACAACTGATGAGGTTGTGGATAATAAAATGTCTGCAAAACGTATTTCGGTAGAATCATTTTGGATGGATGATACTGAAATTACCAATAATGAATACAGGCAGTTTGTGCATTGGGTAAGAGATCTTAAAGCAAGAGAATTATTAGGAGAATCCTATGAAGATTTTTTAATTACTGAAGGACCGAATGGCGAACCTCTTGATGAGCCAAAGATAAATTGGAAAGAACAAATTGATTGGAAGGATCCGGAATATCAGATGGCAATGGATGAGCTTTATTTGCCTGAAGAAGAAAGATTTTTATACAGAAAAGTTATTGATCCGAGAAAACTGGTTTATGATTATTATTGGGTAGATTACCGACAAGCGGCAAAAAGAAGCAATGCTTATAACTATGAAACGCAAAAGTATGATGGAACCGTAGTCAATTCTGATGGAGAAGTACTGCCAATTGCAAACAGAAGCTCTTTTTTAATTCATGAATCTGTACCTGTTTATCCTGACACCTTATGTTGGATACGTGATTTTGCATACACTTACAATGAGCCTTACACATTGAAGTATTTTTCTCATTATGGATTTGATGATTACCCGGTTGTTGGTGTATCCTGGGAACAGGCACATGCGTTCTGTAACTGGCGTTCTACATTAAAGGTTATAATTACAGACAGATCACGTGAAACTCCTGCGCACGATTACAGGTTACCTACTGAATCGGAATGGGAGATTGCCGCCCGTGGAGGCTTACAAAATTCTTTATATCCCTGGGGAAGTTATTATACCCGTAATGGAGAAGGATGTTTCATTGCAAATTTTAAACCAAGAAGAGGGAACTACATAGCAGATAGTCCTTCAACAGCCACTACGATGAAAGTTGGAAAATTTGATCCAAATCCATATGGCTTATATGATATGGCAGGAAACGTTGCAGAGTGGACCAGCACAGCTTTTTTTGAAGGGGGTTATGATATTATAAATGACCTGAATCCGGAACTTTTCTACTATGCTAAAAAAGATGATCCTCCTGTTATGAAACGTAAAGTAGTTAGGGGAGGATCCTGGAAGGATATGTCATACTTTATAAGAAATTCAACACGTAGCTGGGAATATCAGGATACAGCAAAATCGTATATTGGTTTTCGTTGTGTGCGTACTTCATTTAGAAATGACTTACAAAACCGCTAACGTTTTTTAAACATATTTGTATAGTGGTTGGAGTCAGCTAAGACACCGCCACTTTTTTTGTAATAATCCAAATCCAACTCAAAAACACCATTTTTAGATTTTCTCCATTCAGCATCCGCATAGGGATGATAACTTTCCATAACAGACCAGTTTTTGTAATTCTGGTGACCATTTGTTTCCAAAAGACCTGTCCCTAAACCGGGGAATGGATCAAGCCTTGCGGCTACTGCTTTGTTCCAGTCTACGAGAATTGGATTAACGGTTAAATCTGCACAAAAACATGGTACTTCATTTTGTTTGGCCACATTTGCTATTTTCAATGTCATACTTAGGGTTTTTGCAATTGCTTTTAAAGCAATGGCTTTATATCCCATCTGGATGCGTATTAAGGCATCTTCATCGGTGTGGGCGCTTTCGTCAGCAGCAAGTCTTACCGGAATATCTGTAACATCTATTTCAGCATGTTCCGGAAAAGGTTCTTCAATAATTGCAATCTGCTCAAATGCACCTATTTTTTTTGCATGATCCAAAAGTTTTAGGAGAGTCTCTTTTTTTTCATAACGACCGTTAGCATCAAAATAATAAGGTAATTTTCCATCTTCTGAATGTTCGGTCCGGTAATGGCCAATAGCCTTATGGATTTCAGTTAATCGGGCTTTGTCTTTTTCCAGCATTTCTTCCTGTGTGCCGGGTTGACCTATTTTAATTTTCATAAAAAAGTAACCATCATCAGCTGCCTGTTTTATTTCTGAAATAGGTATTGAGTATGCCATTAATGGAATGCTTGCTACGGTTTTATGATGATGTGACAAAGCTGGACGATATTCTTCAGGAATCATATCATCAAAAGAAGTAATATCGTTTTCAGCAGCAAAAAGCATCCATGCTGCATTATCTAAACCAACCAGAGAATTTAAAGCAAAAGTTTTACGCAGATTTGGATTGTCAGTGATGTTTTGTCCATATTTATAAACTTTCTCAAGAATTTCATCCAATAATTCAACGGGTGAAGTAAACGATCTTCCTTTCAGAAGTTTAAGCGCATATTCTGTCATTCCATACATCATGGAGTTACCACCGCTTTCTGAGAAACTTGCAAAAACTTTTGCATCCGACCAAAGAACACTTTGTGTACACAGACCAACTTTCTCAATTCCTGATGATGATTTCATCCAGGCTGCAGTTTGCCAGATTTCTGACATAAAGCCTCCTTTAAAACCAAATGGTCGGATCAAAGGTTCGCGCTCGAAATTTGAATTTGTCTCTGCTATTGTAATCGACTTTAAAGGTTTCATTTTGCATGAATTTAAGGCGAAAGAAGGTAATGTGGCCAAAGTTCCACCAACCAGTCCACCGGTTTTAATAAAATTTCGTCGTGTCCAACTGACCATTAGAGTTCGTATTTTTCAAATTGATTTTTAAGATAAGTAATGTCTTTTTTAAGCCAGGTCTCAATTTCACTCAGGCTCATTGTTACCTCTGTTTTTCCATGTTCAGCACCACCCAGATCATATTCGTAATGGATGGAAACAGGAGCTTCAATATTCATGTTCTTGTATAATTCAAAGTATGTTTTGAAATCAACCATCCCTTCACCAAGTGGAACATTTTTTAACTTCCATTCTCCATTTCCATTTTTATTCCATATAAAATCTTTTATATCCGTGGTATGTATCCAGGGAGCGAGTAACTTCATTCCAATGGGCCAGGACATCCCTCCTTCGACTGTTGCATGCCGAACATCATATTGCACTCCTATATAATTTGGGTCACGGTCTTTTAAAAGGTGATACAAATCCCAGACAGGTCCACCTACTCTGCGACCGGAGTGGTTCTGATAATTTCCTGTCACACCATATTCTTTGTTTAACTTTTCCAGTTTTTCAAAGGTTTTTTTATGCTTTTCAAGATTTTCGGGGATAGAAATATTATCATTAAAACTAATATAACCCATACGATAATATTGTATACCCAGATCAGCCATAGTTTTTAATGTTGGTCTCAGAGCCGGATCACTTGGATTGCTTATTCGTGTGACAATCATATTTGTACCAATCCCCTCTTTTTGAAGAGCTTTATAAACTTTGGGCAGATCTTTTTCCACATTTTCGGGTAAAACCTGTCCTCCCGGTCTGACCGCTAGATCTGCACCATCAAAGCCATTACGTGCCAAGACTTCGGCCATTTCATTATAATCCAGAAACTGCAGGCATTTTGTAAAAACATGTATTGGTCTTTTTATCTTTTCATCAGCTGAAAAAACTGAAGCAAATGTGTTCCCTGATATAGCTGCTCCAACGGTGCCAACTGCTGCGGTTTTTAAAAAGTTTCTTCTTGAATTCATCTTGATTATAGTTTCCAGGGTTTGCGATATTCGTAATGCAACATTTTGTTTGCTTCCTTGCAATTTGTGAATTCTTCATTTACAGCATCCCATTCCAACCTTTTTCCTGTTGCTAAAGCAATATTTGCAAGGTGAGCAAACGAAGTTGAACGATGACCATCTTCCAAAGTACACAGGGGAGTATTACGTGATTTTACACAGTCAAGGAAGTTTCGTATAAGATTTGCGGTACTGTTTCCACTACTTCCGTCCGATAACATTTTATCCTCAGCTTTAAATTCTTCTGCTTCCAACTGTTTATCCCATGTTTGAAACTGTCCTGGTTTTGTTGGAGTTATACGGTAACCTTTCTCACTTACCTGCAATAATCCTTTTGTACCCCGAAGTTCTACTTCTCCCCAGGCAGGTAATGCTCCACTGCTTGCTTCATATATTCCAAAAGCAATGATGGCTCCGGATGCAAATTCAAATGTTACCTGCATTGTATCGGGAATATCTCCATCATGATCAAGAACATATTTACCTCCATGTGCACTAACTGATGAAGGTGCTGTTTCTCCCATCATCCAACGAATAACATCCATATAGTGTACTCCCCAATTACCCATTTGTGATGAATATTGGCTCCACCAGCGGAATTTGTAAGGAAAAATATTGTACTGGTATGGCCTCACTGCACGTGGGCCAAGCCACATATCCCAGTTAAAATCTTTTGGTGGCTGTTCTGCTTTCATTTTTCCAATACCATCAGGGAACATGTTGCTAATACGAGCTGCCCTGGCAAGCGATACTTTACCAATTTTACCTGCCAAAACATCTTTGGCTATTTTTTGATAGGTGATTGATCCACGTCTGTTTAATCCAACGGCAACAACCTGATTGCTTGCAGCCTGTTTCTCAACCATTGTTCGCCCTTCAACGATGGTTTGAGTAAGAGGTTTTTCTACATAAATATCTTTTCCAGCGTCAATTGCGTGAATGGTTTGTAATGCATGCCAATGGTCAGGCGTCGCTATACAAATGGCATCGATGTCTTTATCTGCCAACAGATCACGGTAGTCTTTATAAATTTTCGGAGCTTTTGTAAATTTCTCACCCATTTTCGGGATTCTACCTCCCAACTCGTCTAAATATCGTTTGGCAACCTTACTTTGATCTCTTAACGTATAAGGTTCATAAACGTCACATAAAGCAGCAACTTCACAGTCTTTATTTTGCATGAAAAGGTTCATAAGTTGAGAGCCGCGGTTACCAACTCCAATAAAACCTATTCTTATTTTATCGTTGGCCCTGAAAACTCTGGCACTTTTAACAGAACTGAAAGCATTTAATCCTACCGATACTCCGGCAACAGCTGCCGTACTTTTTGTGATAAATTCACGACGGGTGTTTTTTTCCATGATTTAGTATTTTGATTCAGGCTATTAAGATACTAAAAAGGAAACTATTTTTTCAGGAACAAATGATTCAAGTTCGGGGATATTCCAACAAAAAAGAAGTACCGGAAACTAGAATACAAAATTTAATCCTGAAAATACAGTAATCCCTGGCATGGTATAATAACGGTTAACTTCGTAATCTACATCCAGCAAATTTTCTCCGCTAACAAAGAATTTTAAGTTCCGGTTTAAATTATACATGGCTTTTGCATTTAGTAAATTGTAGCTTACTTTGTTCACAACCGGGGAAGCATCATTATCCAAATTTGAAATTTGCTGTATGCTTGCCATTAATTGTAACTTTTTGAAACGGTAATGTGCATTTAAAAACAGGTGATGTTCAGGAGTTGCAAAAACCGGATTTTTCATATTAATATAGCTATAGGTAGCACTTAGTTTTAGGTTTTCTACAGGTTCAGCATTCAATGCAAACTCAATTCCTTTGTTATTTACCTCACCGGTGTTTAAATATCCATCTGGCGGCCCAACATTAACTATCAGGTTATCTCCTGCTACATAAAATAAAGTAAGTTCTGCACTCATTTTCTGATTAAAAAAGCTTTTTGATAGCCCGGTCTCATAATTCATTACTACTTCAGGTTCAAGTTCCGGATTTGGACCCCACAAAAAAAGTTCACGCATGGTTGGACTTCTGAAACCTTTGGAAATAGTTCCTTTCCAGGTTGTCTGTTTTCCAACTTCATAAGCAAAACCTGCAGAAGGTATCCATTGGCCACCATAAGTGCTGTGATTTTGATATCTGAGTCCGGCATTTAAAGTTATTTTTTTAGCCAGTGTTTGTTGCATAAAACCATACATACCATATTCTGTAATGGTGGTATCTGCGAATACGATTCCTTTTCCATTCATAGCTTTTACATTTTTTGCTATTCCTCCATAATTCATTACATCAACTCCAAAGGTAAGATTGTTGCCCTCAAAAAGTTGAAATGATTCATACAGGTTCATTCCCAAACTGTGGTCGTTTGAGCGAAAACCATCGGTAATTTTATGCTCTCCAAAATTATAGAAAAGTTTAAGTGCTCCTGAAGCATTATCATATTCATTTTGTAATGTCATGGCCCAATAACCGCGTAGAATATCAATTCGTTCTCCTGGGTTGGCATTTAAAGTATCTGGTCCCGGATCGGCTGATTCAAAAGCTGCAAGACTTACATCCGTTGAAGCATAAAAATGATCACTAAGGTCATAGCCAATCTTAATGTAACCATTATTTATCTTAAATTCGGAATTTTCACGATGTCCATCTGTCTGGTCATGATTTGCAGAAATAAATCCTGTAAACTTATTTTTTTTTAATCCAACAGAGGCCATATATTTTTGTGTATTGTAAGAACCATATGAAATCCTGGCATTTCCATTTGCTCCTTCAGATGTTTGTTTTTTTGTTATAATATTAATTACTCCACCCATGGCATTTGAACCATATAAAATAGATGCAGGCCCACGTATCACTTCAACACGTTCAACATCTGAGGCAACGTAAGAGTCGGGTAGCGGGTGTCCCATAATTCCCATAAACTGGGGGTGTCCATCAATAAGCATTAAGACTCCTGTAGTAGGATTTCCTCCAATTCCCCGTATTGAAATTTGTCCTGCAGAACCTTGGGCGACTCCAAAGCCGGTTACTCCTCGTTCGGTTACAAATAAACCGGGTACTCTTCCGTTAAGGATGGGTAATAATGCAGATTCATCAGATTCTTCAATTTGGAGACGATTAACCACAGAAACAGCCATTGGCACATTATTCCTGTTTACTTTTACATGTGAGCCTGTTACTACTACTTCATTGATTTTAATGGTATCTTTTGTGAAATTGAACTGCGCTTTTGAGAGTGTTGGAAAAGCAATTACAATTATCAAAAATACCAATATCTTATGGATATTATTTTGATTCATAATATTTCAGTGTTACTATTTATGGTTATCGTGTTACTTTCGATAAAAAAAATTATTCAGCTTTGCTCATTACAAGTTTACCGTGCTGTATACCTTTTATTCCAATTAATTTATCTGAGATTTCGGTTAATCGCTTTGAAGGACCTTTAACTGCCACTATTTGTAAATGATTAAGTTTATTTAAAAAGAAATCCTGTGACGAGAGTACAACATCTTGATATTCCACCTGAATTTCAGACAATTTTTTTAGAATCTCCGATTTTTCATTGTTAAAAACCAGGACAATAGCACCGGCAACAATATTGTCGCATTTCCATTTTTCTTCTACCATATTTTTTTCAATAAGATGGCGAATGGCTTGCGACCGATTGGCAAAACCATTATCTGAAACATAAGCATCAAGCGCTCTTAAAAGTTCTTCATCTAATGATACCCCAAATCTGGAAACCGACATAGTGTTACTATTTTTGAAATTCGTAACACGAAATTAAGATATTTTTTTAAAATATGAGTTATGGGACCCGAATCAATTTACTTTTCCCAGATTAATTTTTTACCAAAACCCAGTCTGTTGTCAGTCATTTTAATATGGTTGATATGCAAAATCCACAACGATGTTTTCATCAGGGCTGCATAAGGAAATCTTTTGAGATAGGCCTTTTTTGCTTTTTTTAGCAATTCTCCCTTCGGTCTTTCCATTTTACCACGAAACTGAATGCCCTGAATTTTTCCTACCACATTTGTTTCCAATACCACACTGCCTGAAACATTAGGATTTTCGATTACATCCATTACATGTTTTGTTTCGTCATCAGATGTAAAAACAAAACAGTTCTTATCAGAGAGATATGTATAGAAACAATTGGCACACCATGGATTATTTTCGATACAGGTTGCAAGGGTTAGAACGTGGTGTTTATGTATAAAATCAACAATTCTTTTCTCAGGTAAATGCATAATCAAAAAATAGAATGGTAAAAATAGTTGTATATTTATGATTTAACAATTCTGTTCTAAACTTGGTAAAATGAATTCTTTTAAAACTAAAGCAAATGACAACGATTAGTACACTTTATCTGGGTGAGCTTAGAACTGAAAATGAACACCTTCAGTCAGGTAATAAAGTAATAACCGATGCACCAATAGATAATCAGGGCAAAGGAGAATACTTTTCACCCACTGATTTGTTAGCAACAGCTTTAGGAAGTTGCATTATGACAATTATGGGTATTAAGGCGAGAGACAACAATATTGATATTAAGGGCACTGAGGTAAGTGTAACAAAAATCATGGTTTCAGATCCAAGACGGGTAGCTGAGGTAATTGTTGAGTTTACTTTCCCAAAAAAGGATTATTCAGAGGCAGAAAAAGAATTGATTGAAAGTGTAGCCGGGATTAGTCCTGTACCATTAAGTTTACATCCCGATTTAAAACAAACTATAAAGTTTTGCTGGTAGTTTAAAGTTTTATTATTGTTTTAATGGTATTTCTTTTTGTAGTATTTATTTCAAGAATATATTTGCCTTGCGTCAGGTCGGTCATGTAAAATTTTGATACATGAGTGCTGATTTGTTTTACCAGTTTCCCGGTTAGCGTGTAAATGTTCAATTGATTAATAGTTTCATTGTTAGGAATTTGTATATGCACAACATCCGAAGAAGGATTTGGATAAACAACAATTTCATCATGACCCGCAACTGTCTGAACCTGAACGACTTCTTCTGTTTTTGATACCAACCAATAATCCGGATCAATTTTTATTTCTGAAACGCTGAACCCCGGATTGATTATAAATTCCTGATTATTTTCTGTGTGAATAAGGCGAAAATCTGCAGAATCAGTCTTGGTGGAATTATACACCCGAACCGGCACAGGCATTTCAAAAAAATCAACAGAAGAATGAGACGGTGTTTGAGAAAGTGCGATTTTTACTTCATCAGATTCTGACAACCAATATCGGATTCTGTAAACAGGAAATCCCTCACCATAAAACCAATCGTCAAAGAATTCAGTTAATGTTGTATCTGCAGCATTTTCCAGGTGGTTAATTAATAGGTGTGTATAAGCAAAACCATTTGCAATTTCAGGATCATTATAATAGTTTCTGATTCCGGACAAAAAATCCTCATCGCCTAGAATCCAACGTAACATGTGTAATAAATACGCACCTTTTGAATAAGACAACCTACTACTAAAAAGAATTCCAATATTTGTAGTATCCTGAACGAAAACAGATCCATCAGGTTCACTTGTAATTCGTTCAACCCGATCTTTTTTCCAATTTGGCCACCAATCACTGAGTAATTGTTCAACGGAGAGGCCCGCTAAATAAGTTGCAAATCCTTCGTTTAGCCAGATATCCTGCCAGGTTCCTAAAGTTATATAATCGCCAAACCACTGATGTGCGAGTTCATGTGAAATGAGTCCAAAACTAAAATTACCCATAAAGCTCATGGTTTGATGTTCCATTCCACCTCCCCAGCCAAATTGTGCATGTCCGTATTTTTCATTAGCAAAAGGATATTCTCCGATAAGATTGTTGAAAAGTGACATAATTTCGGTGGTAACAGGAGTTAAGGATTTTGCATTATCAAGGTCTTCAGGATAAACATAATTAAGTATTTCAATTTTTCTTCC
>Ga0272443_10003180_pt1 | contig 19704 bp, 17 predicted proteins | sample SSMAcet12_FD_193581 | JGI IMG/M metagenome (GOLD analysis project Ga0272443, IMG submission 193581) | Marine sediment archaeal communities from Little Sippewissett salt marsh, Falmouth, MA, United States - SSM-Acet-12 | ecosystem: Environmental > Aquatic > Marine > Wetlands > Sediment ... | reverse complement strand
TCGCCGATTAGCCGTTCGCCATCCGGCGTGTCAAGCTCTGCGGTCAGGCAGGGCTCGACCAGCTCGTGGTGCGCGTAGCCTTCGAGCATCGCTTCGGCTTTTTCGAGATTCCGAACCATGAGCCGCATCGACGAAGGGTGGAAGTGGAGTCGAAACGCCTCGACAGCGGCGAGGGCAGCTCCGCCATTTCCGAAGATGCAGACCGGCTTGCCGTGAATTCGCTCCGCCATCGGCAGCAGCGGCGCGGCGAATCCGGCGATGTCGGTATTGTGCCCCGTCAGGCGGCCATTGTCGTTAACGATGGTGTTGACTGCGCCGATGGCCTGCGCTTCCGGCGACAGCTCGTCAAGGAATGGCACGACGGTTTTCTTGTACGGGATGGTGACGTTGAATCCGGCGATGCCGAGCGCGCGGCTCCCGGTGAGGGCGTCACCCACCAGTTCCGGAGCGGCGATATTGAAGATGGTATAGACGCAGGGGAGTCCGAGGGCCTGAAACGCCGTGTTGTGAATCAGCGGCGACCACGAGTAATCGACATTTCTGCCGATGAGTCCGAAAACCTTTATTGCCTGCCGTTTTGACACGAGGAGCGTTGAACCTTCGGTTCAGGAAATGTCGAGCAGCCTGCGCACCGCATCCTGCTGATAGAGTTCGGGAAAGGTGCTCTGGAAGAGCTGCTTCTTGTCAGGATCGATCTTGAAGGCTTTGCTGAGCGCCTTGACCGTGCTCTGATTGTCGCCCATCGCGAAGTAGGTCGCGGCGATCTCGAAGTGCGCTTCCGCCGAGAACGGTTGCAGCGAGATGGACTCTTCGAGGGCGCGGATGGAGTCGTCCATCGCACCGGCCTCGCGCAGCACCATCGCATAGTCGAGCCAGATCTGTGGGCTTTCCGGCTCCAGCGGGATGATGGTTTCGTAGGTGCGGCGTGACTGGTCGAGCCGACCGAGGTTGTATTCGATCTCCGCCTTGAGCAGAAGGAAGTCGAGGCTTTCCGGTATTTCCGAAAGTGCATGGCCGATGGACTCCAGGGACGCTTCGTACTTTTCCTGAGCTTCGTAGCAGCAGGCGAGCGCGAACCAGGCGTCGGCGAACTCGGGGTTCAGCTCGATGCAGCGGTTGTAGCAGGCGATGGCCTGTTCGTACTCTTCGAGCTCTTCCCTTGCGATGCCGAGATTGTAGAGCGCGTTGATTTCGTCCGGTTCGATCTCAAGGGTTTTCGAATAGCTTTCGGCAGCCTCTTCGATTCTGCCTGTGATGGCCAGCACATTGGCGCGGTTGTACCATGCCGAGCTGAAATCGTCCGAAATGGCCAGCGCCATGTCGTAGGCCTCAAGCGCTTCGCTGTAGCGTTTGAGCTTGCTCAGTACAAGGCCCTTGTTGTACCAGGCGTTGATGTTGTATGGATCGAGATCAATGGCCTTGTCGTAGGCGACGAGGGCTTCGTCCAGCTTGCCGAGGATATCGCGCGAATAAGCCAGCTCGTACCAGGCCTCGGCGAACTCCGGGTCGAAGCTGAGGCTGTGGCTGAAATGGCCTTCGGCCTCATCGAATCGTTCGAGTCGCTGGAGAATGAGCCCACGATAGAAGTGTGTCTCCTTTTCGGTGGTCGAATCGGTTACGACCCGGTCGATTTCATCGAGCGCCTCTTCGAGCTTTCCGGTATTGAAGTACGCCAGCGCGAGGTTGAGGGTCATTTCGCTATCTGCGGGGCTGAGCACCATGGCGTGCTGGAACGCTTCGAGCGCTTCGTCAAACAGGCTGTTGAGTGTCAGGCTGTTGCCCAGGTGAAACCAGGTTTCCGCATTGTATGGAGCGAGTTCTTCAAGTCGGCGGGCTGCAACAAGCGACTGATCGTACACGCCCTCTTCGTTGAGGTGGGCGATCAGGTCGATCAGTTCTTCGGGATCGTGGATTAAATCGGGGTCGGAATCCCCTTCCGGACGGTATGGGAAATCTTCCGCCGAATAGTTCTGGTCATCATCAAAAAAATCAAGCAGACTCATACACGCTTTTTCAAGCTTTCACGATCATAAAAAATCACACGAGAAAATATAGCAGATTTTTTTTCAAAAAAAGAGCCCTTTCCGGAAGGTGCGTTTACGGTTGATCGGCATCCTGCTGCCGGAAATAGCGGTAAATGCTTTCGGCAGTTTTTCTTCCGGTTACTTCAGAAAGTTCTTCGATCGAGGCTTTTGCGACGGTTTCGACAGATCCGAAGCGGCTCAGCAGCTTTTCGGCGCTTTTTTCGCCCACACCCTTGATGCCGGTCAGCTCGGTGCGGATGGTCCGGTCGCTCCGGAGCTTGCGGTGGTAGGTGATGGCGAAGCGGTGCGCTTCGTCACGCAATTGTTGCAAAAGCTTGAGCGCCGGGGAGGTTTTCGGCAGATTGTACGGGTCGCGCTCGTTCGGTACGAAAATCTCTTCGAGCCGTTTGGCCAAGCCTGCCACCGGGACGTCGATGCCGAGTTCCTGCAAGGCTTTCCACGCGACGTTGACTTGCCCCTTGCCGCCGTCGATGAGCACCAGATCGGGCATCGGCAGCTGCTCGGCAAGTGTTCCGCTGTAGCGCCGGGTGACTGCTTCTTGCATGGCGGCGTAGTCGTCCGAGCCCTCGAAGCTTTTCAGCTTGAACTTCCGGTAATCCGATTTTTTCGGTTTGCCTAAGACGAAGGTGACCATCGAGCTGACGTAATCGGTGCCCTGAAAATGCGAGTTGTCGAAGCACTCGATCCGTTCGGGAAGCTTGTCGAGATGCAGCACCTGCTTGAGTGATTCAAGCGCTGGTGACTTGCGCGACATCTCGCCGCGCAGCCGCTTCTGCACCATGAATTCGTGCAGGTGGTGCTCGGCGTTGTCGAGGCACATGGCGATGAGCTGCGCCTTTTCGCCGATGCGCGGTACCGTGAAGCGCACCTGCCGCTGCCCGGTCTGGCGTGATGCGAGGAGCTGGCGCAGCGCTTCAAGCTCCTCCTCCGGCAGCTCGGCTTGCAAGAAAATCTCCTGCGGGATAAGGTCGGGCGTTTCCAGGTAGTAGTGTTCGAGGAACGAGGCGAGCAGGTTCGGCAGCGGCGTGTTGCCGGTGTTGGTCAGATAGGTGTGGCGCGAGCCGATGAGCTTGCCCTCGCGGATGCGGAAGATCACCCCGCAGGCGTCCTCCTCGCCGGTCGCTATGGCGAATACGTCGCGGTCAACCGGTTCGTTGCTTACCACCTTCTGCCGCTCGGCGTAACGCTTTAGCCCTTCGATCTGTGCTTTCAGCGTGGCCGCTTCCTCGAATTTCAGTTCCGCGGCTTTCTGCTGCATTTCGGCAGTCAGGTCGCGCACAAGCGCCGAGGTTTTTCCTTTGAGAAGGGTGACGATCTCGCGGATCATCGCCTGGTACTCCTCCTCCGATTGCAGTCCCTCGCACGGCCCTTTGCATTTGTGGATGTGGTAGTCGAGGCAGACCCGATATTTCCCAGCGGCGACCGACTCTTCTGTTAGCTTGTATTTGCAGCTCCGGACAGGGAAAATAGAGCCGATCAGGTCGAGAATCAGCCGGAGCTGGGAAGCTTCGGTGTAGGGGCCGAAGTACTGCGAGCCGTCACGCCGAACCTGCCGCGTCAGAAAAATGCGCGGGAACCGCTCGTTGGTGATGACCACGTAGGGGTAGCTTTTGTCATCCTTGAGGTTGACGTTGTAGCGCGGCTTCAGCTCCTTGATGAGGTTGTTTTCGAGAATCAGCGCCTCGACCTCCGAGGAGGTGATGATGACGTTCAGATCGGCGATGTGGCTCACCAGCACGGCGGTTTTGCCCGGCTGGCGCCCCTGACTGTTGAAGTAGGAGCGAACACGGTTGCGCAGGTTTCGTGCTTTGCCGACATAGATCACCGTGCCTGCCGCATTGCTGAAACGGTACACGCCGGGCGAAGTTGGCAGCGAGGCGAGCTTTTCGGCAAGCGTTTCGCGTACGGGCTTTTCCGGTATTGTTGCGGAGGTGTCGGCCATGACGAAATCGTGTAGTCTGCGTTACTGGGTTTCCGGATTTATGATAACAAAAAAAGGCGCGGATGGTTCCACGCCTTTTTTTGTTTGTCGATGGTTGTGTTCGGAATCAGTGTGCCGAAGCTTCACCAGCACCTTTAGGGTAGCGCAGGCTGTCAACCAGCTCCTGAATCTCTTCCGGAGGTGCAGGAGTGATCCGCGAAACCACGAAGCTGACCACGAAGTTGAGGATCATGCCAATCGTGCCGATACCTTCCGGCGAGATGCCGAAGAACCAGTGTTCCGGGTTGTTGTCACCAGGGTTGATGAACTTGAAGTTGATGATGTAGGCGGCCGTGAAGATCAGACCGGTAAGCATACCAGCGATTGCGCCCTCTTTGTTCATCCTCTTCGAGAAGATACCGAGGATGATGATCGGGAAGAACGACGAAGCGGCCAGACCGAACGCGAAGGCCACAACCTGCGCCACGAAGCCGGGCGGGTTGATGCCGAAGTAGCCGGCGATGCAGATCGCGATGGCTACAGCGATACGGGCATACATCAACTCAGCGCTTTCGCTGATGTTGGGGTTGATCTGCTTCTTGATAAGGTCATGCGACACCGAGGTCGAGATGACCAGCAGGAGACCGGCAGCCGTCGAAAGAGCGGCGGCAAGACCTCCAGCGGCAACCAGCGCGATCACCCAGTTCGGCAGCTGGCCGATTTCCGGGTTGGCAAGCACCATGATGTCCCTGTCGATATAGAGCTCGTTGGCGTTGTCGGTCGGTGCGTTGGAGAGCAGCATCTGTCCGGCCGGACCGGTTTCAGAGGTAAACGACGGTTTGCCTTCAAAAGCATCGCCACCGTTGGCGTTTTTACCAAGGTACTGAATTTTGCCGTCGTTGTTTTTGTCCATCCATGCCAGCAGACCGGTTTTTTCCCATTTTTCGAACCACTGGGTTTTTGGATTTTCAGCCAAGGCAGCATAGCTCTTGTCGCTGACCGTGTCGATCAGGTTGATACGGGCAAAGGTGGCGATGGCCGGAGCCGTGGTGTAGAGCAGGGCGATGAAGAGCAGTGCCCAGCCAGCTGAGACGCGGGCGTCGCGAACTTTCGGCACGGTGAAGAAGCGAACGATAACGTGCGGAAGACCGGCAGTACCGACCATCAGAGCGACGGTGATCGCAAAGACGTCGATCATCGGTTTCGAGCCGGTGGTGTAGGCCGCAAAGCCGAGCTGTTGAGACAGTCCATCGAGCTTGTCGAGCAGGTAAACGCCGTCAGAACCGGTGCCACCGAGTCCGAGCTGAGGAATCGGGGTGCCTGCAATCATAAGCGAAAGGAAGATAGCCGGAACCATGTAGGCGAAGATCAGCACGCAGTACTGGGCGACCTGGGTGTAGGTGATGCCTTTCATGCCACCAAGCACGGCGTAGAAGAACACGATAGCCATGCCGATGAAAATACCCATGTTGATGTCTACTTCAAGGAAGCGGGAGAACACCACGCCGACGCCGCGCATCTGGCCGGCCACGTAGGTGAACGACACGAAGATTGCGCAGATGACAGCCACGGTGCGGGCCACGTTCGAGTAGTAACGGTCACCCACGAAATCGGGCACGGTGAACTTGCCGAACTTTCTGAGGTAGGGGGCGAGCAGAAGAGCCAGCAGCACGTAGCCGCCCGTCCAGCCCATCAGATAAACCGAGCCGTCATAACCCATGAAAGAGATGAGACCGGCCATCGAAATAAATGAAGCTGCCGACATCCAGTCTGCAGCGGTTGCCATGCCGTTCATCAGCGGTGGAACACCCGCACCGGCAACATAGAACTCTTTCGTTGAACCAGCCTTCGCCCATACCGCAATGGCGATATAGAGCGCAAAGGTCAGGCCTACGATAAGGTAGGTCCATAATTGAACACTCATGATGGTTGTTTGTTAAGCGTTTGGAAAATGGTTTTCGGATAGCGTTTTGGCCGGTTCAATCTTCGTGAACGTCAAACCTCTTGTCGAGCTTGTTCATCAGCATGACGTAAACGAAGATCTCCACTACGAAAACGTAGATAGAACCCTGCTGGGCAAACCAGAACCCCAGTTTGAAGCCTCCGAGCCGGATCGCGTTCAGGGGTTCGACAAGGAGAATGCCGAATCCATACGAGACGACGAACCATACAACCAGCAGGCCGATGAGGTAGCCGAGGTTGATTTTCCAGTACTCCTGGAGTTTCGCTTTTTCCATGGCATTGGTAAGTTTGTGCTTGTTGAGAACTACTAAAACTAAAGACAGAACATGGCACCATGAAGGTCGGCGCCGATAATAAAGAGAACAGTCGTATAAACGGACGTAACCACTTATTCTGTCAGACATTCATGTCGGAAAAGAGGGGTTTCCGGCCATGCGTCTTAATCACAATCACAAATCGAACTGAAGTGTAGGCTATTCGGATTCATTGAGCTTTCCGGTTATGAGCTTCCGACAGCCAAGGCATTTTTACCGATTGTTAACAATATACGAGATATAGGGCGGAACTCATAATTGTTCATTTTTCCCCTATACTATCCGCCAGTATTATGTGAGCTCCTGATAAAAAAAGCCGCAGGAAACTGCGGCTTTTTTGTTTAAAGCTGAGGCAAACCCCTTAGAAGGTAACGGTTGCCCAGAGCTCGCTGCGAAGACGCTGGCCATCATCGGCAATGCCGTTGTCGGCTTGTGACGCGAGGTAGCGAAGCGTTGGCTGGATCGTAAAGCTGCCAGCAGCAGAAGAGTACACCGGAATCTTGTACTGTGCCCACACAAAGTGGTTGGTGTACTTGATATCGGAGCTATACGACTTGTCCGTGGTGCGGTTGTAGTCGTACCACGCCATGAAGTTGCCGATTTCGCCCTTCACTCTGAAGAGGTAGCCGTCATAATCGACCTTAGGTCCTCCGTTCGGAGTTGTGTCGTCGCAGTTGGTGTAGAATGCACCGAAGGTCAGTTTTGCATCGCCTGCAGGAACACCGATGAGGGCGCCGAACGTATAAGGGGTTACTTCACTACCGAGACCCATAGCCGGAGCGCCAGTAATGGTCTGGCTCATGAGGTCGGCGTTGGTCAGTGTGGTCAGGAACATTGGCTCGAGGGTCACGTCTCCAAGGTTGACTTTATAGTCGAGGAGCAGTGCATAACCGTCGTTGAAAAGACCGTCACCTTCGAGAGGGGTGTTGTCATGGGAGGCGTTGTCAAGTACGACGAGAACAGTGTTCAGCATGCCGTCGCCAAGCTTGGTGCCGTAGTTCAGGCCAAAGACACGGTCCATGTAGAGATTAAAGACCGGGGTTCCGAGCGGCTGCGAAGGAGAAAGGGTCAGATCGAAGATCGGATTGTTAAAGGAGTTCAGAGGCAGACGGCCGACCATGTAGTGGCAGTTCTCAAGCATACGGCCAAAGTAGAAGTTCGAGACTTCCAGGTTGAATGTGTCCTGATGGTTGTCAAGGGACATCCATCCACCAGCGATAGTTTCGTTGGTGAGCATGGTTTTGAAGAAATAACCATCGCCCAGATCGGCAGCACCTTTCAAGCGAACTCTATACTGGAAGACTAAATCGTCATCTGCGACATCGGCAGCGTTACCGAAATAGGAAACGTCTCTCAGACGGACACCTGCGTCACCACTGAATTTCAGCCCAGCAGGCGCAGGAGCGGGAGCGGCAGCCGGCGGTGGCGGAGGAGGCATGTATCGCACCGGTTCGGGCTCAGGAGCGCTGGTTCCATTAGCAAAAGCTGTTCCCGTGGCGCCAGCAAGCAGCAACACGCCAAGCGTTGCCATTCTGGTGATTTTTTTCATTGTGTGTTCTCCGTTAGGTTGCGTGATGCGTTTTGTCAATTCAAATAAAAACCGTTTTACAACGGCCGGTTTCCATCATCGGAGTGTGGAAACCACATGACACTAAAAAGAACAGATGTGGTTATGGTTAACGTTAAATTAAGGAAATAGTATTTATTAGTCCAAAATAAAAGAGGGTTTTCAGGCTTTTCGTTGTATTGGTATGTTTTTTGAATATATATATGTCGATATAAGGGGCGCTGCTCTGTTGTGCCGAATATCAAAGGATAGTTGTCGTATTTTTTATTTTTTTTCAGAATGAAAATACGTTGTTTCAACGCTTAAGCCTGCTGTTATTTTATGCACGATCTGTCAAGAAAACCGGTTCATCTCAGGGCCAGTGCCTTGTGCATTCGGGATGGCCAGGTACTGTTTGTCGAACACCGGAGTTTCGCGCCAGGAGATCCCGCCTTTCCAGAAACCTACTGGATTTTGCCCGGCGGTGTGGTCGAGCGGGGGGAAACCCTTCAGGAGGCGCTCAGGCGGGAGGTGATGGAGGAGACCGGTCTGGAGTGCTCGGTCGGTGGAATGGTTTTCGTCAAGGAGTTGCTCTATCCTTATCCCGGTTTGCCGGAGCAGGGGGTGCGCCACCACTCGGTTTCTCTCGGGTTTCATTGCGAGGTGACAGGCGGCACGCTTGTGACCGGTCGCGATCCGGAACTGCCCGACGACCGGCAGATGATTTTACAGAGCAGTTGGCTGCCGATCTCCTCATTGACCTCTTATCGCCTCTATCCACCATTTCTGTATGAACTGATAGCGTCGGGGCATCAGCATGGGTTTGAGAACCCATGTCCCGGGTTCTTCGATTCGATGCTGTAAGAGGTGGAGGAGAAAAAAGGGTAGTCGCAAGGGCTACCCCTACAAAAAAATTGGTGACGGCATTTTCGTAGGGGCAGGTCTTGCGCCTGCCCTGAAACCGCTATCGATCCTTTACAAGTCCACAATCATGCCCAGCGTGGTGTAGGTCTCGGGCTTGTAGAAGTACATGCCTTGGCGGCTCATGCCGGAGAAGTAGTTGGCTGCGACCCGCACATTGTCCAGACCAATCGAGCTAAGGCGCATGCCGGCCTGGAGGTTCCAGGTGCCGCGGTAGCCGTCGGTTTTGCCTTCGTCCCATTGCCAGATCGGCAGGAGCTTGAAGTCAGCGGCCAGGTAGGCGTCATAAGGCAGGCCAATCTCCGCGCCAGCCTGGAATGAGCTTGCGCTGATTTCATCGGGAATGGTGTGGTACATGTACTGATAGCCAAGATAGACCCTGCGGCCCGGCGAGCTGAGTGAAGCCGTGACGTTGATGAACTCCCGGCTGTAGGTGAACGGAATGCCGAAGGGGCTCTCCTCCGGATGGAGCCATTCGCCAGCGTCGTCGGTGTGGCCATCTTCGAAGTGCGCCGAAATATGGCTCCACCGAACTCTGACGGCGGCCTCATCGAACGGAATGAGCGTGTCAGTGAGCTGGCGACGGAACGTGGCGTTCACGCCGAACAGGTAGTCGATGCTGTCAACCGGGAACTTGAAGTTGTTCGTCCGGTTCAGCAATGACCAGGTGGCGAAGTCGATACCGGCGGCGAAGGTTTTTTTCTCGTTCTGGTACAGGTCGGCCGAGGTGCCGATGTCGAGCTGGAGCTGCTTTTTGCCGAGCTTCGGCATAACGGCGATGTGGGGTTCCATCGGGTCGGCCAGCAGCGGTTCGAACAGGATGTCGAGTGTCGGATGGAGTCCAGATTCGGCTTTGGCCGAGTTGGCAGGGGCGGTGAGCCCGACGGCTGCCAACATCGCGGTGGTCACTATTGAAAGGCGTTTGTTCATGGTCTGTCGTTTTTCAGGGGTATGGTGATGCTAATAAATACTATTCGTTGACAGTATCCGCCGTTTCATCTGGCCAGCAGGCGATGCAGCACGGCCATGCGAACCGCTACGCCGTTGGTGACCTGTTCCATCAGCATGCTGCTCGAATAGCCGGGCGGCTGAATCCGGTCGGCTACCATGTTTGAAATTTCAATTTCACGGTTGATCGGCCCGGGATGCAGCACCGGCATGAGCCGTTTCAGACGGTCGAATTTCTCGTCGGTCAGGCCGTATCCCGCAGAGTACTCTTCGAGCGACGGAATGTAGCCGCCGGTGGCGCGTTCGAGCTGGAGCCGCAGCACGATGGCCGCGTCGGCCCAGGCGAGCGCCTTGTCGAGATTGGTGAAGACCTGCACGCCAAGCTGGTCGATCCTGCCGGGCAGCAGTGTCGAGGGCGCGCAGACGGCGATCTCCGCACCGAGGGTTTGCAGGCCGAGGATGTTCGAGCGGGCAACCCGGCTGTGCAGGATGTCGCCGAGAATCATGATTTTCAGCCCTTCGATCTTTCCGAAGTAGCTTCTGAGAGTGAGAATGTCAAGCAGCGCCTGGGTCGGGTGCTCGTGCGTGCCGTCTCCGGCGTTGATGACCGGCTTGTCCGTAATCGAGGCCACGAAATCCGCCGCGCCGGATGAAGGGTGGCGCAGCACGAACGCATCGACCTTCATCGCTTCAAGGTTGCGGATGGTGTCCGACAGGGTCTCGCCTTTGCTGACGCTGCTCGATGCCGCCGTGAAGCTCAGCGTTCCCGCGCCGAGATGCCGTGCGGCGAGCTCGAACGAAAAGCGGGTGCGTGTAGAATTCTCAAAAAAAACGAGGGCAATTCGCCGGTTCGAGAGCAACGGGGCGAAAGTTTCGGGTTCTCTGTTGAGCCCCTCCCTGTATCCGGCAGCAAGGTCGAGCAGCTCGACCAGCGTGCTTGCCGGTAATCCGAAAAGTCCCGTGAGGTGGTTCAATACTTCATGGACGTTTATGCGTTGAAATGAATGTTGTTTCGAAAATTAAGAAAAATTTAACGATCATAGCACTATGCAGTCACACTGTTGTCCGATGGCCGGAACTATTTTAAGAAAAGAGCTGTACAGACTTACGTTTTTCAGTTTTTTCAAGCTTCAAAGCCAAAGCATTTGCGATGCATGAGATGTCCATTGCCATTTCGGTTATCGATGCCGTGACCGAAAAGGCCCGCCAGGAAGGGTGCTCGAAGGTGACAGGCATTGAGCTAGTGGTCGGAAAGCTGGCGGGCGTCGAGGTCGAGTCGCTCAAGTTCTGCTTTTCGGCAGCCTGCCGCGGCACGCCTGCCGACGGGGCCGAGCTGGTCATCGAGGAGCGCGAGGCGGTTGGCCGTTGTGAAGCGTGCGGCGAAACCTTTCCGGTCACGAGCTTTTACGCGAAGTGCCCGTCATGCGCCCAGTTCCGGGTGCGGATCGAATCGGGCCAGGAGCTTTCGGTACGTTCGATTACAATAGAATAAAGATCCGTCCGATCCGACAGATCGGTCGGTTCGGACGGATCAATAATAATAAAGGGAGTAACCAAGCTATGTGCGATACTTGCGGTTGTTCAGGCGATGGCGGCGCGGTGCTGCGTAAGCCGGGCGTCAAAGATTATCATGTCCACGTCGGCGATGACGGCCATCATCACCATCACGACCACGAACACAGTCACGATCATAGTCACGGGCACAGCCACGATCATGCTCATGAGCACCATCACGACCACCACCACGGCGAGGCTCGCAAGGTGCAGATGGAGCAGGATGTTCTGTTGCAGAACAACATGCTCGCCCAGCGCAACCGCGGCTGGTTCGAGGCGCGGCGGGTACTGGCGCTGAACTTTCTCAGCTCGCCCGGTTCCGGCAAGACCTCGATTCTCGAAAAGACCATCCCCGCGTTGCTGGAGCGCCATCCCGTCACGGTGATCGAGGGCGACCAGCAGACCACCAACGACGCCGACCGGATCGACGCGCTCGGCGTGCCGGTCATCCAGGTCAACACCGGCACCGGCTGCCACCTCGACGCGCAGATGGTGCAGCGCGCGGTGAAGGAACTCGACCCGCCGGAGCGCTCGCTGCTCTGCATCGAGAACGTCGGCAACCTGGTCTGCCCGGCGCTTTTCGACCTCGGCGAGGCAGCCAAAGTGGTGGTCATCAGCGTCACCGAAGGCGAGGACAAGCCGCTCAAATATCCGACCATGTTTCACGAGGCCGACCTCTGCCTGCTCAACAAAACCGACCTCTTGCCGCACGTCGATTTCGATGCCGCCAAATGCCGCGAGTACGCCATGCAGGTCAATCATCACCTCGAATGGATCGAGCTGTCGGCGCGAACCGGCGAAGGCTTCGACGAGTGGATTTCGTGGCTGAACGCCAGATTCGCGGCGCTCTGAGCGGATCGTCGCAGTGTGAACGACGCCGGATCGAGGTTCGCGGCATCGTGCAGGGGGTGGGGTTCCGCCCCTTCGTCTGGCGGCTTGCTCATCAGCTCGATCTGGCTGGATTTGTCTGTAATGCAAGTTCCGGCGTGGTGATCGAAGTCGAAGGCGAACCGGACGCTCTCGACCGCTTCGAGGCCGCTCTCCGCGACGAAGCGCCGCCGCTCTCCCGCATCGATTCGATTGACCGCCAAAGTATCCCGTCCGTCTGCGGTGAGCCGGGATTCGTCATCTCCGAATCCAGCGGCGGCGAAGCGATGCAGACGCTCATCTCGCCCGACATCGCCACCTGCCCGGCCTGCCTCGCCGACATCGCCGACACCGCCGGACGGCGCTACCGCTACGCCTTCACCAACTGCACCGACTGCGGCCCGCGCTACACCATCGTCGAGGCCGTCCCCTACGACCGCCCCTTCACCACGATGAAAGGCTTCGCGCTCTGTCCCGACTGCCAGCGCGAGTACGACGATCCCGCCGACCGCCGCTTTCACGCCCAGCCCAACGCCTGCCCCGTCTGCGGCCCGAAGCTCGAACTGCGCGACGCGAACGGCGTCCGGATGGAGGTCAGCGACGAGATCGCGGCGGCGGGCGAGCTGCTGGCGGGCGGAAAGATTCTGGCGATCAAGGGGATCGGGGGATTTCATCTCGCCGTCGATGCCTCGAACGAACAGGCTGTCCAGCTTCTCCGAACTCGCAAGGGACGCGAGGAGAAGCCGCTCGCCGTGATGGTGCGCGACCTCGCCGCCGCTCGTGCGCTGTGCGAAATCAGCCCGGAGGAGGAGGCCGCGCTCGCCTCGGCGCAAGCGCCCATCGTGCTGTTGCGCAAGCGCCCGGATCTGCCACTCGCCCCGTCCATCGCGCCCGGCAACGACCGGCTCGGCGTGATGCTGCCTTACTCGCCGCTGCACTGGCTGCTTTTGGATCGACAATCGGGCAGCCCGGAGGTGCTCGTGATGACCAGCGCGAACTTCAGCGAGGAGCCGCTCGTGGCCGACAACGCCGAAGCGCTCGAACGGCTGGCGGGCATCGCCGATGCGTTTTTGATGCACGACCGCCCCATTGCCCGGCGCTGCGACGACTCGGTCGTCATGTCGATGGCTGGAACCGTGCGCCTGATTCGCCGGAGCCGTGGCTACGCGCCCGCGCCGATCAGGCTCGCCGAGGGTGGCCCGCCGGTGCTCGGCACGGGCGGCGAGCTGAAGAACGCGCTCTGCCTCGTGAAGGGCGGCGAGGCGTTCCTGAGCCAGCACATCGGCGACATGAAAAACTACGAGGCGTACCGTCACTTCGACGACGTTGCCGCGCACCTGCAATGCATTTTCCAGATGGAAGCCGAACTGCTCGTGCACGACCTGCACCCCGCTTATATGACCACGCGCTGGGCGCTGGAGCAGAAGAGGCCGACGCTCGGCGTGCAGCACCACCACGCGCACCTCGCCTCGTGCCTCGCCGAACATCGGCACAGCGGCCCGGCTATCGGCCTCACGCTCGACGGCACCGGCTACGGCGCGGACGGCACGGCGTGGGGCGGCGAAATACTGATCGGTGACGCCGCCGGAGCGACGCGCTTTGCCTCGCTGGAACCGATGCCCCTGCCCGGCGGCGACGCGGCGACGCGGCAGGTGTGGCGCACGGCCCTCGGCTGGCTCCACCGCAGCGGCGCGTCGCCCGAGGGCCTGGAATGCCTCCGCCAGCCGCAGTCGGCGCAGGTGCTCGAACTGCTGGATAAAGGAGTCGGCACGGCGGAAAGCTCAAGCTGCGGACGTCTCTTCGACGCCGTCGCCTCCATCTGCGGCCTGCGCCACGAAGCCCGCTACGAAGGCCAGGCCGCCATCGAACTGATGCAAGCCGCACGCGGCCAACTCGCCGACACGCCCTACAGCTTCGGCATTGAACGCCGCGACGGACGCTGGCAGATGCTCGTTTCACCCATCATCCGCGACATCGCCAAAGCCGTCCGCGCTCGCGCTGGAGCCGGAGAGGTCGCCCAGCGCTTCCACCGGACGCTCGTCGTCATGCTTTCAGAAATTACGCGCAAGGCCTATCTTGAAACCGGCCTCAAAACCGTCGCCTTAAGCGGCGGCGTGTTCCAGAACGTATTGCTTGTTGAAGCCCTTGCGCACGAACTAGAAGCCGCAGGATTTACCGTGCTTCTGCACGAGCAGGTGCCCACCAACGACGGCGGCATAAGCTTGGGACAAGCGGTGATTGGGCAGGAGTTTTTGCGAGGGCGGTATAGTGGAGTTGATAGTTGACAATTGACAGTTGATAGTTAAAAAGATGAAGAGCGTGGCGCAAAAAAATGAGATGAATGGGAGTGGGGTTCGTGAGCTTTCATTCGAGTTTGCGCTTCGGGTTGTCAAGCTTTGCCGGTTTCTTGAGAAGGAAAAGAAAGAGTATGTGCTCAGTAGGCAATTGCTCAAGTCTGGTACTGCCATCGGCGCTCTGATTCGTGAAGCTCAGCAGGCCGAAAGCAGGGCCAATTTTATTCACAAACTGTCAATTGCACTGAAGGAAGCTAATGAAACCGAGTATTGGATCGATTTGCTCTACCAGTCGCAACTCATTGAAAAGAAAGGATATGAGTCGATTAAACCCGATATCGTCGAATTGCTAAAACTCCTGACCAGCATTATCAAATCCACAAAAAATCGCCGTGATAACGGTTGAGCAAGAAAACACTATCAACTATCAATTATCAACTGATACCATGTGCTTAGCTATCCCCGGAAAACTCATAGAAATCCGCGAAGAGAACGGCCTGAAAATGGGCACGGTGGACATCAGCGGCGCTCTCACGAAAGCGTGCCTTGAGTACGTGCCGGAGATCGCCATCGGTCAGTACACCATCGTCCACGCTGGTTTTGCGCTGAAGATCATCGACGAGGAGGAGGCTGCCGAAAGTCTCAAGCTCTGGGATGAACTCATCAAAAGCGGCGCGTTTGACGTTGATGGCGAACTTCCGCCGTCGCCCATCCAGAATCCGGACGCATGAAATTCATCGACGAATACCGCGACCCGGCTCGCGCCCGCGCATTGCTTGACCGCATCCGGCAGGTGGCTCGCCACGACTGGACGATCATGGAGATTTGCGGCGGGCAGACGCATTCGATTTTGCGGAATGGCATCGACCAGCTTTTGCCGCCGAATGTGCAGCTTGTGCATGGGCCGGGGTGTCCGGTGTGCGTGACGCCGCTGGAGACGATCGACCGGGCGCTTGCGATTGCGGCGATGCCGGGCACGATTCTGACGAGCTTCGGCGACATGCTCCGTGTGCCGGGCAGCGGGAAGGACCTGTTCATGGCGCGGAGCGAGGGGGCGGATGTGCGGGTCGTGTTTTCGCCGCTCGAAGCCTTGCAGATCGCGCGCGACAATCCGTCGAAAGAGGTGGTGTTTCTGGCGGTCGGCTTCGAGACCACGGCTCCGGCCAACGCGATGGCGGTCCATCAGGCGGCGCGTGAGGGGCTTGTGAATTTCAGCGAGCTGGTGAGCCAGGTGATGGTGCCGCCGGCGATGCGGGCGATTCTGTCGTCGCCCGATAACCGCGTGCAGGGGTTCCTTGCTGCTGGGCACGTCTGCGCCATCATGGGGTACGAAGAGTACGAGCCGGTGGCGGCGGAGTTTGGTGTGCCGATCGTGCCCGCCGGGTTCGAGCCGGTTGATCTGCTCGACGCGATTCTGAAGACGGTCGAGCTCCTCGAAGCGGGGCGGTCGGGTGTGGTGAACGCTTACGGGCGCGTGGTGAGCCGCGAGGGCAATCCAGAGGCGCAGCGGGTGATGCAGGAGGTGTTCGAGGTTGCTGACCGTCCGTGGCGCGGCATCGGCGTCATTCCGGCAAGCGGCCTCGTGCTGCGCCCGGAGTACGAGATCTTCGACGCCGAAAAGCGCTTCGACGTGGGCCACATCGCCCCGCAGGAGTCGCCCCTGTGCAGGAGCGGCGAGGTGCTGCAAGGCCACCTCAAACCCTCCGACTGCCCGGCCTTCGCGCGGGAATGCACCCCGCAAACCCCGCTCGGTGCAACGATGGTCTCCTCCGAAGGAGCCTGCGCTGCCTATTATCGCTATCACCGCAAGAGCTGAAAAAGGATGATTTTATGGGAAAGAATATTCTGACGAAAGAGCTGCTTCTGAGATCGGTGTCGGAATGGAATGCGGCGAGGAAAGCGCATCCGGATTTGAAGCCCAATTTGAGTGGGGCAGACCTAAGTGTTGCTGATCTTCGATGGGCAGACCTTCATGAGGCAAAACTCAGTAGTGTAAACCTTGTTGGAGTTACACTCAGCAGAGCAAATCTTAATGGAGCCAACCTCCATAAGGCGCACCTCAACAATGCGCATCTCAGCGATGTTCAACTAAATAATGCAGATCTTACTGAGGCTATCCTCAGCAGGGCTTGTCTTAAAGACGCACAACTCGCTAAGGCAGATTTCAGCGAAGCCCAACTCGACGGAACGTATCTAGGTAGGGCAGATTTAAGTAGGGCACAACTCTGTAGGACAAACCTATACGAGGCAAATCTCAGCGAGGCAAATCTAAGTTTCGCGAATCTCTATGGGGCAAACCTAAGCTCGGCAGACTTTTGTAAAGCAGATCTAATATTTGCAGACCTCAGAAAAGCTCACCTATATGGGACAAAACTAACCGGAGCAAATCTCAGTCATAGCAATCTTAACGGTTCATTCCTCAGCGTGGTAAAACTTGCTGGTGCAAATATTAGCAGTGCAGAAGTAGGAGATACAACATTTGGAGCAGTTGATCTAAGCAGTGTTATTGGGTTGGATACTGTTGAGCACAAAGCCCCATCAACCATAGGCATAGACACGATATACGCATCGAAAGGCAATATACCGGGAGTCTTTCTCCGAGGTTGTGGTGTGCTGGATAACTTCATCGAATACGTCCATTCACTTACAGTCAAGGCATTTGATTTCTACTCCTGCTTCATTAGCTATAGCACAAAAGACGATGACTTCGCAAGGCGGATTCATAACGACCTTCAGGCTTCAGGCGTCCGGTGCTGGTTTGCTCCGCATGATATTCAGGGCGGAAAAAAGATACTGCATCAAATCGAGGAGGCCATTCGCTTGTATGACAAGCTCTTGCTCATCCTTTCGCCAGACAGCATTAACAGCAATTGGGTCGAGCAGGAAATCATCAATGCGATCCAGAAAGAACAGCAACAGCAAAAGCAGATGTTGTTTCCTATCAGCATTGCTCCATTCGAGGAGATCAAACAATGGAAATGCTTCGATTCCGATAGCGGAAGAGACTTGGCTCGTGAAATCCGGGAGTATCACATTCCTGATTTTTCTCGCTGGGGAAGCGATCAGACCGCTTATAAAACGGCATTTGACCGACTGTTGAAAGACCTGAAACAATAACGATTTTAATCCCCCAATGACCATGCAACTGAACTGCCCTTCGCCGATTCTTCAGCATGAAACCGTCCAGATGGCTCATGGCGCGGGCGGGCGTTTGTCGCAGGAGTTGACGGCGCGGGTGTTCATGCCGCATCTCGGCAATCCGGTGCTCGACCAGCTCGACGACCAGGCGCGGTTCGAGGCCGAGCCGGGGCGCATTGCGTTCACCACCGACACCTACGTCGTCTCGCCGATCTTTTTCCCCGGCGGAAACATCGGCGATCTCGCGGTCAACGGCACGGTGAACGACCTCGCCGTCGGCGGCGCTGTGCCGCGCTACCTCAGCGCCGGGTTCGTGCTCGAAGAGGGATTGCCGCTCGCCGACCTCGAACGGATCGTGAAAAGCATGGCCGAAGCCGCGCGGAAGGCCGGTGTGGTCATCGCGTGCGGCGACACGAAAGTGGTGCAGAAAGGGCAGTGCGACCGGATTTTCATCAACACTTCCGGCGTCGGCTTCATCCCGCCGGGCCGCGACGTGTCGTGCCGCAATCTCCGGCCCGGCGACGCGGTCATCCTCTCCGGCACCATCGGCGACCACGGCATGGCGATTCTCACCACCCGCGAAGGCCTCTCCTTCCAGAGCCGCATTCGGAGCGACTCCGCCGCCCTGAACGGCATGATCGCCGACCTGCTCGCCGTCGCGCCGAACCTCCACGCCATGCGCGACCCCACGCGAGGCGGCGTCGCGGCCACGCTCAACGAACTCGCCGCCTCGTCATCGGTCGGCATCGAACTCGACGAAGCCGCAATCCCCGTGCGCGAAGAGGTGCGCGGAGCCGCCGAACTTCTCGGCATCGATCCGCTCACCGTCGCCAACGAAGGCAAAGTGCTCGTCGTCCTTCCCGCCGCCGAAGCCGATACCGCGCTCGCCGCCATGCGCTCGCACGAGCACGGACGCGAAGCCGCGATTATCGGCAAAGTCACCGAAGAGCACCCCGGCGTGGTGGTGATGCGCACGCCCTTCGGCAGCCGACGCATTGTCGAAATGCCGCTCGGCGAGCAGTTGCCGCGGATTTGCTGAGAGGAGGAAGGTCGATGAATGGGTTGTAGGGGCAGCCCTCGCGGCTGCCCGTTGGGTGGTGTGTAGGGGGCTCGGTCGTGTTCCCCTTTCTCCGGTTACTTCTTCAAATACCCATACCTTTCCAAAATTCCCTTCGCCTCAGCACTTTCCAGATACCTGAAAAATGCCTTTGCATCTCCATTACTTGCACCGCGATTGGTCACAGCCATCGTGAAGGGTGTGCGCGTATAAAGCTCGTGCGGGACGGTGTAGAGGATTTTCGACCTTTTCGCGGTGAGCGCTTCTGTGAGGTGTACCACCGAGGCATCGACGGCTCCGGTTTCGGCGTACATGAGGCATTGCAGGATGTCGCGGGTCATGACGAGCTTGCCTGCGAGCTGCTTTTCGATGCCAGCGTTTCGGAACGCTTCCATTGCCGATTCACCGGCAGGGGCGCTGGTGGGGTTGCCGATGGCGATTCGTTTGAGCTTCGTTAAATCCTGCATCGATCCAATCTTCAGCGACGGTCTGCCGACCACAACGATGTCGTTCCAGGCGAAGGGGGCGACCCATTTTCCGTCAATCAGGTTTTTCTTTTGCAGGTAGTCCACCCATTTGGTGTCAGCTGAAATGTACAGGTCGATCGGCGCGCCGTTTTCAATCTGCATGGCCAGCGCGCCTGCTGCCGCGTAGGTTTTGATGAAGGTCGTGCCGGGGTGCGCTTTGGTGAAGTTGGTCGTGAGCACGTTGAGCACCTCTTTCATGCCCATGCCTGCCGCGAGTCGGATTTCACCAGCGAGTGCCGGAGTGGCGGTCAGGGCGAGCAGGAGTGCGATGAGCAGGGGTTTTATCTGTCGGAGCATTAGAATTCGTTGTTTCTGTGTGGTTATAGCGCTAGGCGTTCATAGGCATGCGTGGATGGGCATCCCGGCAAGTCGGGACTGCTCCTACAATTATCAATTATCGATGGTCAACTATCCATTAATTCACCCCGATAATGACGTCCGAGGCTTTGAAAATGGTGCAGGCGTGTTCGCCCTCTTTGAAGCCGAGTTTCCCCGAGCTGGTTTTGGTGATGATGGCTGAGATGATGTTGCCTCCGCCGATGTCGATATCCACTTCGCTGCTGACGGGGCCGTCAATGACGCGCTGCACGGTGCCGCACATGATGTTGCG
>Ga0272443_10003177_pt1 | contig 19719 bp, 15 predicted proteins | sample SSMAcet12_FD_193581 | JGI IMG/M metagenome (GOLD analysis project Ga0272443, IMG submission 193581) | Marine sediment archaeal communities from Little Sippewissett salt marsh, Falmouth, MA, United States - SSM-Acet-12 | ecosystem: Environmental > Aquatic > Marine > Wetlands > Sediment ... | reverse complement strand
TTCAACTTGTCACAAATTCGCCACATGACATTTCTATTAGTAATATCGTATATTATAACCGTTTGTCAAGCAAAAAGATAGAAAATTTGACAAAAATTAAGCGGAGAGGCAGGGATTCGAACCCTGGGAGCCCGCAAAGGCTCAACGGTTTTCGAGACCGCCCCGTTCAACCGCTCCGGCACCTCTCCGTCAAAGTCTCAACGGCTTAATTAATCATTTTGTCGGTTAAAGTAAAGCCATTTTTATAAATGCTGAATTATTAAAAGATTAGACAGAATACAGCCAACATTCTTCCGCCGCCTGCGTCTAATAAACGGATGCTATAATGACAAACAAACCGACAAAACGACAGCTTGACAGAAAATTATCGTTTAGTATATTAAATACAGGCTGGATAGTTTAATATATAATGTTATTCATAAAACAGCATCTCCGCCATCGGCCGCCTTGCAACAGTTTATTATCAGAGGAGGATATATGCTAAATTTGATAACGCGGCATTTCTGCGCCGGATTATTGTCAATTTTTATTTTGTTGTCCGGAAGTGCTATAGCCGATCCCCCGGAAACATTCGACCTGCGCGATTATGACGGTGAAAATTTTGTCAGCTCGGTTAAAAGCCAATCGGGCGGGACATGCTGGACACACGGCGCCATGTCGGCAATGGAAAGCAACCTGATGATGACCGGTAACTGGACCGCCGCCGGTGAATCGGGCGAGCCGAATCTGGCCGAGTATCATCTCGACTGGTGGAACGGTTTTAACCAGCACAACAATGATGATATCGAACCGCCCACCGGAAGCGGCTTAACTGTCCACGAGGGCGGCGATTATAAAATAACAGCGGCTTATCTTTCTCGCGGCGAGGGGGCGGTGAGGGATATTGACGGTCAGTCATTCAGCAATCCGCCCGATAGATTCAATCCTGATTTTCATTATTTTTATGTCCGCGATATCGAATGGTATGATGTCGGCAACGATTTAAGCAACATTGATTTTGTAAAAAACAAAATTATGACCGAGGGTGCTATCGGAACCGCGATGCTGTACGATGAGGCATATATAGGCCCCAGTTTTATTCATTATGTTCCTCCTGAGGGTCCGGATGATCCCAATCATGCGGTCGCTATTGTCGGCTGGAATGATAATCTGGCCACACAGGCACCATCACCGGGGGCATGGTTATGCAAAAACAGCTGGGGTGATGGCTGGGGTTATGACGGTTACTTCTGGATTTCTTATTATGATAAACATTGCGGGCACACTCCGTTTATGGGAGCAGTATCCTTTCAGAATATCGAACCGATGAATTACGACCTGTTTCACTATCATGACTATCATGGATGGCGCGAAACCAAAACCGATGTATCCGAGGCTTTTAACGCTTTCGAAGTCGAACGCAATGAAGAACTTCAGGCGGTAAGTTTTTATACCGCCGCCGATAGTGTAGATTTCACGGTAATTATATACGAATATTTTGTCGCCGGGACATTTATAAATGAACTGACATCGATAAGCGGCTTTATCGAGTTTACGGGATTCCATACTATTAACCTGGAAGATTCGCTTCAATTCAAACAAGGCTATCAATTTTATATTTATTTAAATCTTTCCGAAGGCGGTCAGCCGTACGACTGTACTTCCGATGTTCCGCTGCTGCTCGGGGCCGATTACCGGGTGATGGTACAATCGTCGGCTAATCCGGGCGAAAGTTATTATTACGACGAGGGCTGGCAGGATTTGTACTATTTCGAAAGTACCGCCAATTTCTGTATTAAAGGTTTGGGAATCGAGGCCAGCATGAAAGTCGGTCCGATGGATAATCTGGAATCGGAAGGCCCGACCGGCGGACCTTTCACTCCGACCGAACAGACCTACGCTTTCAGACATAAATACCGCGATGCAATAAAATATGAAGTCGTTATGGATCCGGCAGTTGACTGGATTACCCTGACCGGTGATCTGTCCGGCGAACTGCCCGGTTATGACACCGCTTCGGTGACGGTCAGTATCAATAGCAATGCCGCATCATTAATCCCCGGTTTACATTCGACCGTATTGCGCTTTAAAAATCTCGATGATAATGTCGATGATGCTTCGCGTATGATTCAACTTATTGTCGGCACGCCGGCAGTACACAATGAATGGACGCTTGACTATGATCCCGGCTGGAGTTGTGAAGACGACTGGCAGTTCGGTCAACCGACCGGGCAGGGCGGTTTTTATGGATTCGGCGTCGATCCTACTTCCGGATATACCGGCGATAATGTTTACGGTTACAATCTCGACGGGAACTACCCGGAGGATCTCGAGCCGACCTACTTAACAACCTCGGCGATCGACTGCTCGATGTATCTAAAAACCAGTTTGAATTTCCAGCGCTGGCTGGGAGTTGATGTCGGCGGCTGGGCCACGGTCGAAGTCAGTAACGACAGTAGCCTCTGGACAAGAGTCTGGTCCGAATCACAAAGTTATGATTCATCATGGCATCTGGAGGATATCGATATTTCGGCCGTTGCCGATTCGCAGGAGACGGTGTATATACGCTGGATGATGTCCGTGGAAGAAGCGGTGCATACGTTCGGCGGATGGAATATCGATGATATTCAGATTTATGCTATTTTTGATTCGGCCGGTGCGCAGACAACCGCGGTTGAAGAAAACGAAAATAAGACCCTCCCGGCAGAATATGTCCTGAAACAGAATTATCCCAATCCGTTTAACCCGGTCACGACTATAAGTTTCTCACTGCCGCGAACATCGGATGTTCAGCTTGAGATATATAATATTCTGGGGCGGCAGGTAACGACACTAATTAACGACCAATTAAATTCCGGGGATTATACTGTCACCTGGGATGGTCGCAACGGTTACGGCCAGACCGTCGCCACCGGGGTCTATTTTTACCGTCTGAAAGCGGGCGAATTTATCGATTCGAAAAAGATGATTCTGTTGAAATAAGGATAAAAAGGGCCGAAATAATTTAAGGCAGGATCGCGGTGATCCTGCCTTTTCATTTAAGCGGGCTTTAGATCAAACCTACTTTATATTTATTATAAATACGCTACAATATCAACACTTCCGCCGATGTTGGAGTTTTTATCATCAAATAGTCCGCCCCGTCCGAAACCGTAAAAAAGATTTAATATAAAAATAAAATCGGTATCTATATTATAATCGCATTCACCATTCAGCGTAAGTCCCCATGAATTATCCGCATATTCATATGTCTTTACCGAATAACCCAAACCGGCGCTAAACGCCATTGTATTTAAGTATTTTCGCGCAGTCATGAACCAGTCATATGTTTTATCATCAAGAATCGATATTAGTTTACTTTTCGTGTAGCAAAATCCGGTCTCAAACTCCCACCAGGCATACGGTATTAAATATGCGCCGGAAATCGGTATCTCGAACCAGTATTCATCGCCACCATCGGTATCGAACAGATAATTTACCGATGCACTGACAACGAGACTCGGATTGATCATCTCCTCGCCGAAAAACCGAACCAACATTCTATTATCACGGCTTATTCTATATTGTCTTCCGGACCAGATGTTTTCATACCCCACCCCGAGACCGTATTTACCATTGTTATTATAATATCCAATACTCCCCTCAATATCGATAGTCTCGGTTCTATTGAAGGCATTCTTCTCCGATCTTTCAAGATATTCAAAGGAGGCCCCATAAAACAGATTTTCCGCATGATTTAAAAAATCAACCGATGTATAACCGCCATGATACTTATGGGTGCCGAAGTAATCGTATTCATCACTCTCCGCATTATAGGAACCTGACACCTCGATATAACTACTGCGATAATTGTATGGAATATAGGTAAACGGAACATCTTTATTATAATAACGCCGGTTCAAATAATATCGATAAGCCATTTCGATTGAATAATAATCATAAGTATATTTGTATTCTATCTCGCGCCCTGAAGTATCGGTACCATCAAATTTCTGGGTGATACGATTAAAAGCCGGATTTAGTCGAATTTCATGTTTTAGAACGTTTTCTTCCGAAGTCAGCCAATTACCATATTCATCCCACAGCTGATTCTCCTGCGCGAGCACAATGCCGGAACAGATTAATAAAAAAAATAAGCCAATAAATAGCAGATGGCCGATTCTAACCATTGAGATACTCCTTTCGTCCTAAAGATGCTTGTAATAAGGCCAAATATATTGATGTGGCTGGGTTTTGTCAAGAAACCGACCATTATACTTGCCCAAATAATTCCCTTGAAAATATGCAGATTTTACCATTTATTTCCGAAAATTTTGTATAAAGATAAAAACCGACTGCAAAGGCGGTATTGAATCGAAATATTTTAAAACCTCCTTAGGTTTGAAAGGTGAAAAATATGAGACAATATGTAATTTCCGGGGTATCCGGCGGGCTGGGTTTGGCGCTGGCCGGAGAGCTAATCAAGCGCGGACAAAAAAATATTGTCGGGCTTTATAATCAAAACAAACCGAATCTCGATATAGAACTCCTGCAGGCCGATTTGTCGGCCGATAGCAATATTGCCGAGAAGTTAAATCCTCTGGTTACCGGCGATGAAATAATATTTGTACACCTCGCCGGATTATCTTTAAATGCCACTTTTAAAAAGTTAAAAACGGAACAGGCCCGCCTGCAATATCAGGTAAATGTTTTAAGCGGTTTGAACATTGTCCAGACATTATGGCCAAAAATGGTCGAGAAAAAATTCGGGCGGATTGTTTTTATCAGTTCGGTCGTGGCGCATGCGCCGGTGTTCGGGACGATCGGTTATTCGATGACTAAAGCGGCGATGGAAGCGGCCACCCGCAGTCTGGCAACCGAGGGCGCCAAAGATGGTATTTATGCGTACTGTATTGCCAGCGGTTATACCGAGTATGGTCTAATCAATCAGGTGCCAAAAGAGTTTCAGGATGTTCTGAAAAAACAAATACCGCTGCGTCGGTTCGGAACTGCGGTCGAGTTTACCGACACGATTGACTATCTTTGTAATACGCCGTATATGAACGGTCAGACATTGCACCTGAACGGAGGATTGTATCTTGGCTGATGTCGAAATCAGACCGTTCCATCCCAGCCAGACCGACGAGCTTCTGAAATTTCTGGTCAAATGGACACCCAATCATCCCGAGCTGGGTGACCGCGCAGTGTTCGACTGGCAGAAAGCCAACGGTTATGTCGCTATGTCTGATGGTAGAATCGTCGGGCATCTCGCGCAAATCCCTCATGAATTTCGCTACGGTAAACGAAGCGGTCAGGAGGGAACCGAACTGATGGGCCCCGGGATTTCGTTTATTCTTGATATGTCCAATGATGAAATCCGCAAAAAATCGGGACGCGGTTTACTGAAACATTTCGAAAACAACCAGCCTCCATATTTCGCGGCTATCGGAATTGTCCCCGAAATAGAAGAGCCTTACAAACGTCGCGGTTACTCGGTGCGAAGGGATTTTACCAATCTGTACGGTCGATTTATGAATCCGTCGCGCGCACTCAAATACTGGAGCCGTTCACAGCTTTATGCTCCGGCAATGTCTGCCGCCAATATTTTTTACCGGGCGAGACGGAGTAAGGGTGACCTTCCGGTCGAGAAAATCACAAAGTTCGAACCGGAATGGGATGAACTATGGGAAAAATTAAAATGTGAACAGTACGAGTTGTACGGTATCCGCACCGCCGACTTTTTAAATTACAAACTCAGCCAGCCCGGTAAAGAATATCACGTTTACAAACACAAAAACGACGGTTATATAATATTCCGTCTGGCGACACATCCCCTTAAAGATTTACGCCTTGTCAAAATATGCGATATGGCCGGGACATCAGAAACCAAACCTGATCTGATATCACTGGCGATGAGTTATGCCTACGAAGTTAAAGCTGATGGTATCGTAGCAATGGCCGCTGATGTTGACAAACCGATTTATAAAAAGGCCGGGATGTTTATCTCCGAACCGAAACCGCTGGTGATAAGTCCGCATTTGAAAAAACAATTACATATTACATTCTTTGATTCGGATTTGGATCATCTCTGGTGATATTTCTATTTCGATGAGCAGTTTACCCGAAAAAACAATTTATATGATTATCGGCTGCGATGTTGACCCCGATCGCAGTTATGTGGTTAAAGATATTCCGTCCGATAAACTAAGCTGGCGGGGGATGCTGGAAGGGATTCCGCGCAGTCATGAGAAATTCAAAAACTTAACCGACTGCGACGGTAACCAGCCGATTGTGGTTTGGCTGATGCGTGTCGATTACCAGATTAAAAAAATGATGGGTGCGTACAATAGTATATTAATAGAGAACAAAGACTTTCTTGAAGCGCTCGTAAAGGATGGCGATGAAATCGGCTGGCATCCGCATTTCTGGAAGTATGATGACCAGAAATCGGTTTGGTTTCAGAATTACGAGGACAGAGACTGGCAGAAAAATATGCTGCATGAGTCGCACGCTTCATTCTTGGAGATTTTCCCGAACGGTGTTAAAACCGCTCGCACCGGATGGACCTATCACAATAATGTAACGATGCGTACTTTTGGCGAATTGGGTGTCCAGATTGATATCTCTGCATTCCCCGGTATGAAAATACCAACTGACGATAATCAGCGCGCAATGTCGAATTTCTACGACTGGTACGACACGCCGACCGAACCTTATTATCCATCGGTCGAGGATTACCGCCGCCCGGTATCGGGCAATGAGGAAAGCTGCAAAGTCCTGGAAGTCCCCAATCTTACCGCCAAAACGTTTTTCTGGGGTCTGGTCAGTGGTTTGGTGTTGACGAAAAAAACCCGCAAAATCAGACAGCTTGGTTATTCACTGGCTAAACCGAGATTGTTCCCGGCTATCACTGGATCGCCAAAACTTTTCAGGCCATTACTCTCGACAATAAAGAATATAATAAGTCAAAAGAATCAATTGGTTTATGTCACCGGCTTACATGCCGATGAATTAATCGAAAATGTGCATCCGGCTTATTCGCTTGAAAACATGGCCGTCAATATTAAATCGATACTAAAACTCGCCGACCGAATGAATGCTAAACTGAAATTTGTCCGGGGAAACGAAATCAAAAAATATATCGGTAATTCAATTGTATAAACGTTGATGATAATTTATTCTATTGGTAGAATGAATTAAAGCCGCAGGTGGAAAATAAAATAGAAACCATTTCAGAAAACCAGCCGGCCGCAAAAAAATCGGTAAAGCGATATGTCATCGCTGTCGTAAAATTTGCACTGGCCGCAGTAATTATCTATTTCGCCGGACGGCAACTGGTCAACAATTGGTCCGAGATTGCACACTACGACTGGGAAATCAAACCGCACTTGATATTGCTATCGATAGTTTTTCATCTTCTAACCTTTGTCTGTTTCTCGGGGATGTGGTGCTTATTAATTCGCGCCTTCGGCTATAATATCCCGTTTAAGTATGCTTTTAAAATTTCATACATCGCTGATATGGGACGTTACATCCCCGGCAAAGTCTGGTCGGTGTTTGGGATGGTTTATTTCTTAAATAAAATAAATGTTAAAAAAGAAATTGCCTTCGCCTCGTGGGGAGTGGCAATCATTCTTGGTTTTCTTCCCGGTTTCACCCTCGTTTTTATCTCGCTTAGTTTTTTCCCGCAGATGATGCCGGAAGCATTCCGGGGAAATGTCGGTATCCTTCCCTATATCGCGGTAGCGGTGACAGTGCTCGCGACGATTCTACTGGCCTTGATGCCGGAAAAATCGATGATAATTTTCAACTGGTTTTTAAAATTAATCAAACGTCCGCAGATACAATTCCAACTCAAGAAAAGAGTTGCCCTGTCCATTCTTATCGGCTATTTTATTGGCTGGATATTCTATGGTTTGGGTTTCTATACATTTATAAACGCTATCATGGTCAAGCCCGGATTACCGGTTATTGCGGGAGTAGGATCATTCGCGATGGCGTACCTGATAGGATATCTGACATTTTTTACCCCGGGCGGACTCGGTGCTCGGGAGCTGGTACTAACTACCGTACTGGCCCCGTTTTTAGGACCGGTCGCGGCCGGCGCGGCGGTGGCGGCGCGAATTTGGAATATCGCCAGCGAATTTATCGCCGCTTTGATTGCACTATCGATAAAAATGGAAGGCAGAAGGACATAGGATAGAGAAAATAGGATTGAGGACATAGGATATGGCTAAAAAGAAAACAAAAACGACGGCGAAACCTAAAAAAGCGGTATCAACTTTCGATCCCGAAAAATCGCCGTACTTTGTTCTGAAAATATTCGGGGTACTGCTCCTTGCGATGATTTTCCTGTTTCGCGAATTTATTTTTTCGGACAAAATATTTTACAATCCCGATATGATGCGTATCGGTTTGTTTTTTAAGACGTACTTCGTAAATTATGTCCTCACGCACTGGTCGGTACCACAGTGGGATCCGTATATCTTCGGCGGGATGCCATTTGTTGATGCTTTCCATGGTGACCTCTTTTATCCGTTCACCTTCCTGAAATTTTTTGGCTCGCTATTCCGAATGCTCAGCTACAATTTGTTGGTGCATATTTTCTTCGCCGGCGTGTTCGCCTACTTATGCGCTCGGCAATTTAAACTTTCGAAACTGGCGTCGCTGTTATCGGGGATAGCGTATATGTTTGCAGGATATTTGTTATCTCTCATGGCGCCCTGGCATGATGGCAAAATATTTGTCACTACGCTGTTTCCATTGACGATTTTATTTATCGAGCGCGGATTCGAGAAAAAGCCGTTTTTGAATTTCTCGCTTTTGGGATTGATCATCGGTTTGATTATCCTGACCCCACATCCGCAGATGGCTTATTTTACATTATGGGCCAATGCACTTTATATCGTTTTTAAATTAATAATGCTGTACCGTGATAAAAAAAGTCTGGGGCAGGTGATAAAACCGTCCGCTCTGGCGCTTTATGCGGTTGTTATAGGATTATTGATTTCCGCCATACAGTTTTATCCCGGCTATTATTACACCACCAATTATTCGCCGCGAACCGAAGCCAAAAAGGGATGGGAATGGGCGAAATCGTGGTCACTGCATGAAGAGGAGGCCGCCTCGATTTTGATTCCGGAATTTGTCGGTACCAATTCGCAGAATACAAAAACGTACTACTGGGGTAAAAACGCATTTAAAGATAATTCGGAGACAGTTGAGGTTGTATGCTTTTTCGTCGCTTTGATCGGCTTTTTCTTCTATCGAAAAAAGGAAGCGTATTTTATGGGAGGACTGGGACTTCTGGCGTTAATTTACGCCTTAGGTGCAACAACACCGTTCTTTAAACTGTTTTTCTATATAATACCAATGGTAAAATCGATGCGAGCACCATCGATGGTAATGTTTGTCTTTTCATTTTCGGTCGCCATCTTAGCCGGTATGGGATTACAATTCATAATCGACCGGAGTCGTGAATTAAAAGCCTCGACTGATAAAAAATTCAAATACTTATTATTCGGTATGCCCGCCTTGATGTTACTTCTGGCATTATTATTCAGCGGGGCCGGGCGGGGTATGCTTGATTTCTGGACCTCGATTTTTTACAGTAACGCCGCCACCGACGAAATACAACGAGGTGTAAGTAAACTTTCGGTCGCCTATATGAACCTTCCGGCGATACAATCGGGTGCCTGGTTCGCCTTTTTATTTACCGCTCTTGCCGCCGCTTTTATCTGGTTGTATCAAACCGGCAAGGTGGGTATATATATTTTGGTTGCACTCTTATTTATCCCGGTTATCGATTCGGTTCGTTTTAACAGCCGCTTTATAAAACTTGTCGATCCGCGACCATACTTATCGGCGAATACCCTAACTGACTTCTTCAACAAAGATACCGGTCAATATCGTGTCCATAGCTTCGTGCAAACTCAGACTGTATTACCATTGCATGGTATCGAGGAAGTGGTCGGGTATCACGGCAACCAGTTAAAATGGTACGATGAACTTCTCGGAGGACCATCGCTTCGGAATCAGGGTAATCCGCGTTTGCTTAATCTTGTTGGAACAAAATATGTAATTATTCCGACCAATCAACAATTGCCGCCGGATGCATTCGGTGCAAAGCCAACGACACTGGCCATCAATACCAATCAGGGTGCAGTATTTCAAAATCCAAATGCTTTCCCCAGAGTCTTTTTGGTTGATACTTACAAGGTCTTTGATAGTTTGGAAATTATACAATCATTAGTCTTAGGCGGCCCGGATGATTTACGTAGTGTCGTTTATCTGGAGGAAGACCCCGGAGTTGCACTATCTTACGATAGTCTTAACACCGATTCATGCTGGATAACGAATTATCAGGCGGAGGAAATACATATCGGGATGAACTGCACTAAAGACCATATTCTGGTTATCACCGATAATTATTTCGAGGCGTGGCACGCTTATATCGACAATGAACCTACTAAAATTTATCGTGCCGACGGCTCTTTTCGGGCAGTTGTAGTCCCGGCGGGTACAAAAGAAGTTGTATTCAAATACCATTCTTCCCGCTACGCCACCGGCCGACTACTGACCCTGCTCACATCGTTGTACCTATTGATCGTCCTCGGCTACTACGGTTTCCAATGGCGCCGAGGAATGGCAAATGAATCCGATTAATCGTAATGATAATACGGTGTAAATCCGGTGATAATGCTCAATGATGATCCTAAATACGTCATTGCGAGCCGAGACCGAGCGTAAGTGAGGGCGAAGGCATGGCAATCTCTCGTAACGAATGAGCGGGTGCCCCACAGCTTGCTGTGGGATCGTATAAAAAAGAAGTAATGTATATATTTACTTTCTAGTGAAGCGACGGGCGATCCTTACAAAGATGCTAATATTGAATTCTTTCGAATTCCAAAGAAAAACCATATTCTTTTTTATATGCCTGAAAGAGTTCGACTTTTAATCCACGATTTCTTAAAACCGCTATGATTTCGTTTTTTTTGCTCAATGGCATTTGAGATCCCAAAATCACACTTTTTATTATTGTATTATTAAGGACGATTGAAAAGTTTGTTCTGCCAATAGATATTACGCGGTATTCCTTTTCATATTTCCAATCATCAGCTTTATTGATGAAGACATTTATTATTATTTCAGGACTTTCATCAGGCTTTGGCTCTAACAATGGGTATTCGCGTGGATATTTTACTTTCTTTATATCAAGCAACAACTCTATGCCAGATGAGATTTCAAACAAGAAATCATCCAATAATTTATAATCAAATCCAATACAAAATCCCGTATGGGCATTGGAATAATGTGACCACATTAAGATATTTTCCGGGTCTAAAGTCATCGAACATATACCCGCTTCGTGGCAGGTGTCTTCTTCAAAGCGCTTTTTCCCTTCGGCAAAAAACTTCTCGTCTTTGTGTTTGCCCCTATTTCTTTCTTGATCAATATAATTTGCCACTTCAGTATCATTCGTGTTTGGATATGCCTTTCTAAGACGAATTTCCATTAGTCTGTAAAAATCCTCCTCTGACATCCTATCATATCGTGGAGTAATTCTACAATCAAACGGATCATTAAAATTAGCAGGAGATGAAAAGAATATTTCACTATGAGTAAGTACTCGTTTATCATAAGGATGATCGTCATCCCAACATCTGTACTTATAGAGAATTTCTGGATTTTTGTTATTATCCATTATACTATTTCTCTTTATCAATTCGCGCTTCGCGCGATGTCAGGAGCGCACGGCTCCTGACCTACGGTTTATAAAATGTACTACCTCTTATACCCAATATCCCTTAAAAATTTGTGTCTTGCCTTTTTGTTCTCGGCTTTTTCGATACCCATCGGCATGGCACCATCAACCACACCCATCACGCCGCGTCCCTGATCGGTCTCAGCTACAATCACCTGCACCGGATTCGCAGTTGCACAGAATATCCGGCAGACCTCGGGAACCATCTTGATTTGCGGAAGGAAATTAATCGGGAATGCCTTTCGCATAAAAATTATAAATGTATGTCCGCAGGCGATATCGAAAGCGGTCTTTTCGGCCAGCTTAATCATATCCTTGTTATTGCCATCGGAGCGAACCAGGCATTCCTGCGATGCCTCGCAAAAAGCTATTCCGAACCCCGCTACCGGTGATACATTCACCATGACCTCGTACAAATCCTCAACCGTCTTAATAAAATGCGTCATCCCGAAAATCATATTGGTATCATCATATGTTTTAACATCGACTATTTTGGTCTTCATCTCTCCTCCATCTATTTATTTTCAAATTTATTTATATTTCTCACTAGTCTCGATTATCCTCACTCCCTGGATAATATCACCGCGCTCGATACTATCAACAACCTCCATCCCCCTGACTACTTTACCAAACAGCGTATAGCTGGCATCAAGATGCGGCTGTGGCGACAGCGTAATAAAAAACTGTGAACCACCACTGTCTTTACCGGAATGCGCCATTCCGACACAACCACTATTGTACGTTATATTATTATACTCACAGCGAATTGCATAGCCCGGCCCGCCCCAGCCGTCACCGCGCGGATCGCCACCCTGTACTACAAAATTGGGCATTACCCTATGGAAAAGGAGATTGTCATAATATCCGCTTCGTGCAAGATGCATAAAATTGTACACCGTCAGCGGAGCGGCATCGAAGTACAGTTCAATCTCGATTTCTCCACGATTAGTAATTACGACAGCATGCGGATTGGTTTTATAATCCATTATAAGCGACTTAATTTTGTTTTTAGACAGCATACCGAGAGGGGAAGTTATAAATGCCGACTTGTCAATATTCAACATGTCCTTATATATTTTTGCCGCATCGCGACTGACCAGATACTCTCTATCCATCAACCCGTGATACAGAATATCCTCGGCCTCATCGACAAACTCTCCATCAAGAAACTGCGCCGCCGCCGAGACAACAGCGCGTTTCAAATCAACTTCCTCATCGTTACCCATCTGCACCAAAGTTGAAAGCTGTGGAAGGTATTTATTTAGTTGTTTCTGCCCTATCAGATCAACCGCATGCACCCCGACAACGTAGTCTTCATCGGCCAGTGCCGTTTTTATATAGTAATCAAGATTGGTCGAATCAATATTGCATAAAGCGTCAAAGGCCGCCGCTCGCACGGTCGCGATTGAGTCTTTGAAATATGCCATCAATCGCGGTTTGACCGCCTCACCGCCAATCAAACTTAACGCCTCAACCAGGCTTTCCTGCAGATACCGATATCGTTTCGTTGCCAGACTGTCAATCAACGGTAAAATATTATCACCCTCTATTTTCGCCAGATATACAATCGCGGCGGTGCGTACCGAAATTGCAATGGAATCGATTTTTGTTTTATCGTCTTTATCGTAGTGCATCGCTTCGACATTGATATCATCATGAGCATAATCGACAATAGCATCGCTTTCCAGTTTTGTGAATGACTGCAGAAGCTGCGTTTTTATTTTGGCATCGATCTCCTGAGTGTATCGCGAGGCAAGGTATTTGATGACTTTCTCCCCACCGACATTAGTTAATGACGATATTGCCTGCGAGACAACATTATTATTACGATCATTCAACCCTGATGCAATCAACGGAATAACTTTTTCATCCTTGGAATAACCTAAACCTCTTAACGCCAGAGATCGGATAAATGGCTCGGAATCGGGAAGCCATTCCGAGTACAAATCAATCGGATCGGCGATTTTCATTCGTACCAAAGAATACAGCGCCGCAATTTGCACCGGACGAACCACATCGTTGCGACATAATTTCATCAATACCGGTGCATAGGATTTCGCTCCGGCGCGCCATAGTGCATACGCCGCCTCCTCGCGGACACGATGGTCAACATGGTCAAGGTACAAAACCAGATCGGCGATAATATTAGTCATCGATGTGTCAGTCAGTCGTCCGACTGCTTGTATTACCAGGGCCAGGCGTTCCGGCGGTAGGTTTTCATCCATATCCAGAAGACGAAACGCGAAACTTTTTTCACCGGAGATACCGATTCCAAAAATCGCCGCCTCGGCAACCGTCTCGGAACTATCCTGTATAAGATCAAACAGTCTATCGACCGCCGCAATATCGCCATTGCGACCAATCGCAAGTGCCGCAAACCTGCGAATATCGGGATCGGGGTTGGTTAAAGATAATAAAAGTCGTTCCGAATTCCGACGATGGTCCTCGTCGGATAAAATCGCCGCGATGGTTGCTTCCTTTTTAAATTTCAAATTAAAAAGATCAAAATACAAAACCGCAACAGCGCCGAGGATTATAATTAGCAACAGACTGGACACCCAAAATTTTTTCATATTAAAAATCCTTCAACTCAAGATTTATTTACAAATTGCCAATAAAAGATTACCCGGATTATTTTACCGGTCAACAAAAAACAGGCATTGCCTGTCTTTGGCTAATATTGTTATTTTTTATTTTTGATAGGTGAGAATTTTTTAGCGGATTTTTCAAATGAAATAGAAGACATCTTCTTTAGCTGAGTCTGCAGCTTTTCTAATTTTGCCGGTGTCAGTGAATTCAGGTCACGGGCATACTTGCCGGATCTAATATCATTTAAAACCGATTGCATTTTTCCCCTGGTTGATTTATCAATTATTTTCGGCCCGGCCGAAAGCGAACCGTACATCGCCGAAACCGATATACGCTTATACATCCCCTCAATACCATATTTTTTCATCAAATCAACCAGCAGATCAAGCTGATAAGCAACCTCAAGGTAAGCTTTATCCGGCGACAATCCATTTTCGACCAGCGTTTCGAATCCGGCCAAAACCAATTGCGACATACCGCCGCACAGCACCGCCTGTTCACCGAAGACATCCCCGATCGCTTCATCTTCGAATGTCGTTCTTATCATTGTCTTTTTATCGATACACAAATCTTTGATAAGATTATTTAATATTTGACGCACCCTACCGGTTGCATTCTGAAAAACAGAATAAAAAAAGCCAATCGGTTCTTTATTTAGATACTTCTCCCTGACTGCAATCCCCGGCCCCAGCGGAGCCAATAGCAGAACATCACAATCTTTCGGAGGAATCACCATTTCAAAGTGCACTGTAAAACCATGCAGAAACACCAGGGTGCTTTTGGGTTTTAGGCTTGGTTCGATATCTTTCTCATAAACACGCCCGTGCAAATAATCGGGGAATGCAAAAATAATTATATCGGAATTCTTAACCGCCCGCCCGACTGTAGTGATATTTTTGATTTTGTCCTTACGCGCCGTTTTACGTGAAACATCACCTGTCGGTATCCCGATAATTATATCCCGCCCGGAATCACGCAGATTGAGCGCCCACGCCCGCCCCTGCGACCCATAACCGATAATAGCAGTTGTAAATTTATTCTTCATTGTACATTCTTACATTGCAAACGCGGCCACCGGCATCTCATCCCAAGTGCGATTATCTAATATCCGGCCGGCCTTTTTCTTATTCACACCACCCCACTGCTTGAAGAAAAACGGCACGTCCGCTTTTAAACATTGATTGCGAATATCAACTACCCATTCTTTATTCATCGGGCGTGCCCCGGGGCCGGACTCACCCCCGACAATTACCCAATCAATATATTTGAAATCCAATTTTCCAATAGGGCCAATCAAAGGCTCGATTGATAAAAATTTAATCTTGGCGCCAGTCATACGCAAATCATCTATTCTAAATTTAAATTTCTCATTTTCGACACTGACACCCATCCAGATATTATCTGTCCATCTAAATCTGTCATTCAATTCCAGCAGTCTTTTTGATCTCTTAGTCAAAACCTGAAACCGATGCCAATCGGCCTGATTCATTACGGTGAACACATCTTCGATAAACGAAATCGGAATCGTATCGAGAAACAGGTCGCTCATCGAATTGACAAAAATATTCTGAGGTTTTTTCCATTGTAATGGGTATCTAAGGACTTTTTCATGGATAGTCGGTTTAAAACCATTGGCGTAATTCTCCTGTCCCATTGCTTGCAACCGTTTGGCCATTCGTTCGGCATAGCAGTTTTTACAGCCGGCGCTGATTTTCACGCACCCAGTCACCGGATTCCAGGTTGAATCAGTCCATTCGATAGCGGAGTTTACTGCCATCAAACACTTCCTGTTTTCTTATATTTATCGAATAAATACGTAACAATCTTTGAAGCGACTTCATTTTGAGTGGCAAAGAAAATATAATATAGAGGCGCATTTTCACCCAGAGGCATGGGAACTGGATCGGGAACAAATTTAAATGAGGCTTTGGACATTAATCTCATTTGATATGCCTTAACAATTTCACTTTCCGATTTCTTCGAGTACGTTTGCACATTAAATAAATCATTACTCTTTGTATATACGCAATCGAACCACGTGTTGTCACCCCAAAATTTGTTCATTCTTTCATTATGTAGATTTTTTATAGTTTTTGGATTGTTAAGAAAAACATTTCTCCTCATATCAAATATGAGAAAATTTATAAAAACCTCTAAGGTTCCCAATTTACCAGCAGTTTTGACTACATCCCAGTTCAGATGTAATCCGTATGGATCTAAAAAACATAATCCCCTTTTTTTAAATCGTCTTTCGAATTTCGGAAATATATCATTCAATAAAACTATATTTGAATCACCTTCAATTAGTGTGACATTATTATTTGTTCCCACTCGATCGCCAAGAAATCTTATTTTTTCAGAGTTACTATCAATAAAGTAATAATGATTAAATTTGGGTTCTACTTGAATGACTTGCATTGGACTGCCAAACACCTTATCATAAGTCTTCTTTCGATAGTGTAAACCTGAACCGGCGAATGCGTCTATATATTCTCCGACTAAATGTTTCTGATTTTTTAGTATGTCAGAGAATGGTTTTGCGTATTTTCTAAGGATATCAAGCTTCTTTTCAGACTAAGGCCCTATTTTATCGAACTTCATAAACACCTCCTAATATAATATCGGGAGGTCTATTATTTAAGGCAAGGACAAAAATGTCATGGGGTGAAATAAGTGATATTTAAAATGCCTACGCCACCCAGATCGTTTTGATGTTGACGAATTCTTTGATGCCGTAATGCGACAACTCACGGCCGTAACCGGAACGTTTTATTCCACCGAAAGGCAGACGCGGATCCGACTTGGTCATACCATTAACAAACATCGCACCGGTCTCGATCCGCCGTGCAACCGCTTCGCCTTTTTTCACATCCTTTGTCCAGACCGCACCACCCAAACCAAAATCCGAATCGTTCGCGACCGCGATTGCTTCCTCGACATCTTTCACCGGAATAATCGCTGCCACCGGACCGAATGTCTCCTGCTCGTAAACCGGCATCCCCTTTTTAACATCGGTCAACACCGTCGGCAGATAGTACGCACCACTTAAATCGAGTCGTGCACCGCCACATAGTAACTTGGCACCCATCTCGATTGATTTCCGTACCTGCTCGTCGATTTCATTGACCAGATCCTCTCGTGCCATCGGGCCGACCTGAGTATCCTCCAGAAGCGGATCGCCGACTTTCAAAGATTTTAACAGCGCCGTTTGCTGTTCCTCGAATTTTTTAAGCACCGGCTCGACAACAATAAAGCGTTTGGCGGCAATACAACTCTGACCGGTGTTTATCATCCGCGCCGTCGCCGACATGTTAGTACAGGCCGGAAACTCGGCATCTTCAAGCACGATGTACGGATCGGAACCGCCCAGCTCCATGACGGTTTTTTTGAGTTGACGACCAGCGGTTGATGCGACCGCCATCCCGGCCGGTTCGCTTCCGGTTAAAGTCACCGCTTTGACACGTTTGTCTTTGATTACATGATCAACCGGTCCGGAAGATATCAGCAATGTTCGGAAAATATTTTTCGGGAATCCGGCTTCATGAAAAATCTCTTCAATAGCCAGCGCACATCCGGGAACATTGGAGGCATGTTTTAACAGACCACCGTTACCGGCCATCAATGCCGGCGCGGCAAACCGGAACACCTGCCAGAACGGGAAGTTCCACGGCATCACTGCCAGTACGACACCAAGCGGTTGAAACGCTACAAAACTGCGACTGGCATCGGTCTCGATAACTTCATCGGCCAGAAATTTCTCAGCATGGTCGGCATAATAATCGCACACCCAGGCGCATTTTTCGACTTCGACGCGCGATTCGCCGATGATTTTCCCCATCTCGAGTGTCATCAGTTTGGAGTATTTTTCGGAATTGTCGCGGAGTATTTTCGCCGCCTTGTGCATCAGTATGCTTCGCTCGGCAAATGGTACTCCCCGCCATTTTTTGAATTCATTTTCGACATCGCCGATTATCTGCGAGACTTCATCCAAATTGTGTTCTTTATATTCTTTGATAAGTTCGTTTGTCGCCGGATTTATTGATTTCATATTATTCCCTTAACTTGCACTATATATTTTATAAATGAACTAATCTTCTTTATTACCGGCAGACTGTCCGGTGGGTATCATTCGAAAATCATAACCGGTGGGATTCTGGAAAACACGCAAATCGAATTTCGGTATCACCGCCAGAATATGATCAAAAATATCGGCCTGAATCGCCTCATAATTGGCCCAAACCTGATCGTTGCTGAAAACATAAATTTCTATCGGAAGACCATACTGACCGGGCGGAAGATGCCGTATTAGAAATGTCATCTCATTATGGATTTTCGGATGGTTCCGAAGATACGCCCCCATATAGGCGCGAAAAGTTCCAAGATTGGTCAGGTTGCGCCCGTTAACCAGTTCTGAAGTATCTATAAAATGATCGCGGTTGTAATTGGCGATTTCAACCCGTTTGGTTTTGATATAATTTTTAATAAGCTGATACTTTTCATACCGGTCAAGCATCTCCTTATCGCAGAATTTAACACTATTCATATCGAGATAAATCGCGCGTTTGATTCGCCTGCCGCCCGATTCCGACATCCCCCGCCAGTTTTTAAACGAATCGGATATCAGCGCATAAGCCGGGATAGTGGTAATCGTCTTATCCCAGTTCTGCACCTTGACTGTATTAAGCGTGACATCGATAACATCACCATCGGCGCCATATTTCGGCATCTCGATCCAGTCACCGATACGTACCATATCATTCTGTGAAAGTTGAACCGACGCGACCAATCCCAAAATCGAATCTTTGAAAATAAGCAGAATCACCGCCGTCATCGCCCCGAGACCGCTTAACAGAAGCCACGGCGAGCGGTCCATCAGAATCGATATAATGGTGATACCGACAAAAATAAAAATTACGATTTTAGCAACCTGAATATAACCTTTAATCGGACGTTGGCGCGAGATTTCGAAAGTACGATATATATCGATGACGGCATTTAAAAAAGAATTTAAAACAAGCAAACCGGCCGTAATCATATACGCCATCGACAGACGTTCAATAGTCGCCTGAATCGTATAGAATGCCGACGCCGAAAAGTAAATTACCAGTGCGGGCGCCAGATGCGATAATCGCGAGAAAACTTTACGCTCATGTAGAGCATCATCCCAGGTCGTTTTGCTTCTTTTAATAAAAATCGAGACGGCCCGAAGCAGAACCTTCTTGGCAATAAAATTACTCAACCACGCCAGAATAATTACACCCAGCGCCAGCGACACCCAGTATATATAATCGATAGAACCCTGCGAGAGATCTTTTGATAACAACCAGTTTCTATATAATTCCAACATGATATCCGCCTTTTAAATAAATTAAAAGACAAAGCCAGCCAAAAATCAAGAGGGAATATTG
>Ga0272443_10003176_pt1 | contig 19721 bp, 19 predicted proteins | sample SSMAcet12_FD_193581 | JGI IMG/M metagenome (GOLD analysis project Ga0272443, IMG submission 193581) | Marine sediment archaeal communities from Little Sippewissett salt marsh, Falmouth, MA, United States - SSM-Acet-12 | ecosystem: Environmental > Aquatic > Marine > Wetlands > Sediment ... | reverse complement strand
CATCTCCTCCGTTTCCGGTCGTCGCTCATCAAAGAGATCCATCACCTGTCGTGCCCCTCACGAGTCCCTTCTCCAGCCATTCGGCCATCCTCACCGGGGCACCATACCACACTTTGAGAGAATTCTACATCTCCTTCCGCTTCCGCACGGCATCCGCTATCTCGAGGATAGTGGCCATCTTGTCTTTGGGAGGCGTATTGAAACAGCGCTCCCACTCATCATCCGAAAGATAGCGCCTCAGATGCTCCTCGACCGGGATCAGCCCCTCCCAGCAGCGGAGTGTCATCCGGCAGGGGAGCGCACCCTGTTCACGCCTGCAGTAGGCAAAGGTGATCTCCCCTCCCAGACGGGGACATCGCAGCACCAGATGATCAAATCGATCCATCACAATTCCTCTCTACGCCCGAACCCTATGATACTCTCCATGTCACACACACTCTGAGGTCTCGGGCATGTAATTCCCCCTACGGTTTGGGAAACTGCCCGACCGTTTTTCTCGCCCGTTCGACCTCATCATCCGGGAGCTGGTAATCGGTCAGCCTTCCGGAGAGATAGGCATCATACGACGCAAGATCGACCAGTCCGTGGCCGCTCCAGTTGAAGAGGATGACCTTCTCTTTTCCCTCTTCCTTCGCCCGGGCAGCCTCCTGGATCACGGCCGCAATGGCGTGGTTCGTCTCGGGAGCGGGGATAAACGCCTCGGACCGCGCCCACTTCACCCCCGCATCGAAGGTCTCAAGCTGATGGTACGCCCGGGCCTCGATGACCTCCTCCTTCACGAGGTGGCTGATAATCGGTGCCATTCCGTGGTACCTGAGTCCCCCCGCATGAATCGGAGCGGGCACGAAATCGTGACCGAGCGAGTACATGGCGAGGAGCGGCGTGGTCATTGCCAGGTCTCCAAAATCGTAGCCGTAGGGTGCCCTCGTAAGGGTCGGACACGATGACGGTTCCGCCGCAATGATGGCTATCTCTTTCCCGTGTATTTTGTCGCGCGCAAAGGGGAGTGCTATTCCGGCAAAATTGCTCCCCCCCCCGGCACAGCCGATTACCACGTCCGGATACTCGCCGATCTTTTCAAGCTGCTTCTGGGCCTCAAGACCGATAATGGTCTGGTGGAGCAGGACATGATTCAGGACACTTCCCAGCGAATAGCGGGAATCCTCTTTGCCGACCCCGTCTTCAATCGCCTCGCTGATGGCGATCCCCAGGCTCCCCGGGGAGTCGGGATGTTCGGCGAGGATTTTCCTCCCCGTCTCGGTCAGATCGCTTGGGCTGGGAAAGCACTTGGCTCCCCACGTCTGCATCATCAGGCGGCGGTACGGTTTCTGGTCGTAGCTGACCCGGACCATGAAAACCCGGCACTCGAGACCGAACATGTTGCAGGCCATGCTGAGCGCGCTCCCCCACTGGCCGGCTCCGGTTTCCGTCGAAATCTTTTTGATCCCGAATGCCTTGTTGTAGTATGCTTGGGCGACGGCGGTGTTCGGCTTGTGTGATCCCGCGGGGCTGGTCCCTTCGTGCTTGTAGTAGATCTTGACCGGCGCATCGAGCAGTTTTTCCAGGTTGTACGCCCGGTAGAGCGGACTTGGCCGCCAGAGCATATACTTTTCCAAGACCTCGTCGGGGATATCGATCCATCGCTCACTGCTCATCTCCTGCTCGATCAGGTTCATCGGAAAGATCGGGGCCATATCCTCCGGCTTCAGCGGCTGCCCCGTCCCCGGGTGAAGGGGAGGGCTCATCGGGGTCGGCATATCGGCCATAATATTGTACCACTGCTTCGGGATCTCGTCTTCATTCAAAAACACCTTTACCTGTCTCATACCATTTCCTCCTCATGTAGTAGTAATCAATCAAATGACAGCACAAAAACAGAAACGCCATGAGAAGATCCCATGGCGCTGTATATCTGCATACAAAAGCCGCGGGAACTCCGCCCACGGCCCGGAAACGCTTCGGCACTTACGTGGACAGGCCCATACAGACCCGCCACCACCAGAACCCGGTCCCCGCTTCCACCTGTACCATCGACATACCCTCCCGCCAGTGTGTTTCTACACATAGAAACACACCTTGCCCTTCTTGTCAAGCCAAAAAATAACGATTATCGATCCATAAGAAACGGCGCCCCCTGAAAGATGTTTGACGAATATATACTTTTTGAGTATAAGCTTGGGACTTACCGCAGAACCTGACCAGGGAGGAAGGCATGATCAAAATACTCTTGATCGGAAACGGCGCCAGGGAACATGTGATAGCGGAGACGGTCAAGCGCTCGCGTCGCGACACCGCGCTCTTTTCCTGCATGAAGGCGAACAACCCCGGGATCGCATCCCTCTCGGACGGTGTATTGCTGGGGAGCTATGGCGACCGGGAAGGGATTGCCCGTTTTGCCAGGGAGAGGGAAGTTGATTTTGCGATCATAGGCCCGGAAGATCCCCTGAACAACGGTATTGTTGATCTTCTGAAGGAGGACGGCATCCCCTCTGTCGGTCCGACACAGGACCTGGCACGACTGGAAACATCAAAGACCTTCACGCGGAATCTGCTGAAAAAATACGACATCCCGGGGAACCCCCGCTTTCGGACCTTCTCTTCCCTTGAAGGTGTCGAAGCCTTTATCGGGGAACTCGACGGCGTCGTCATAAAACCGGACGGCCTCACCGGCGGGAAAGGGGTCCTGGTCCAGGGAGACCACTTTCAGACGAAGGAAGAGGCCGCTGAACACTGCCGGATGATCCTCGAGGGGCATGCCTCGGTGATCGTCGAGGAGCGGTTTGAAGGGGAAGAGTTCTCCCTGCAGTGTCTGTGCGACGGCACAACGGTCGTGGCAACCCCTCCCGTACAGGATCACAAGAGGAGGTTTGTCGGCGACCGGGGGCCGAATACGGGGGGAATGGGATCGTACTCCCTCGGAGACCACTCCCTTCCCTTCCTGCGGGAGGAGGATATCGCCCAGGGACTCGCCATTACGCGCAGAGTCGCTGAGGCCATTTATCAGGAGACCGGCGAATACTATAAGGGCGTCATGTACGGTGGATTTATCGTGACACGCCAGGGAGTCAGGCTGCTCGAGTACAACGCACGCTTCGGCGACCCGGAGGCAATGAATATCCTTCCCCTCCTGAAGACCGATTTTGTGGATATCTGCCGGGCTGTCATCGACGGGACTCTGAAGGATACAGACATCGAATTTGAAAACAAGGCAACGGTCTGCAAGTATATTGTTCCCAAGGGATACGGCCTTCCCGCGGATCATCCCGATGCCCTCTCCACCGGCGCGAAGATCGAGGTTGCGGATACGGGGGGTGCACGGTTATATTATTCTTCCGTGGACAGGCGCGAGGATGGTCTCTACATGACAACGTCACGGGCAATCGGGGTCGTGGGGGTCGCCGACACCCTGGAGGGCGCCGAGAGGATGGCGGAGGGAGCGATAGCGGCGGTCACGGGGCCGATAGATCACCGGCCCGATATTGGGACACAGGCACTGATAGACAAGAGAATCCAACACATGAAAGGGATACGGGGATAGGACGAGATGAGCAGAATACAGAAGGTGTTGATAAGCGTCACGGACAAGACGGGGATCGTCGATTTTGCACGGGAATTGAAGGGGTTTGACGTCCAGATACTCTCCACGGGGGGGACGGCCGCACAGCTGCGGGAGGCCGGCATCGAGGTCACCGACGTTTCCGATTACACGGGGTTCCCGGAGATGATGGACGGGAGACTGAAGACCCTCCATCCGAAAATCCACGGCGGCCTTCTCGCCCTGCGGGACAATACGGGGCACATGCAAGCGGCCGGCCAGCACGGTATCGACATGATCGACATGGTCGTCATCAACCTTTATCGCTTCGAAGACACGGTGGCAAAAGAAGGGTGCACGCTGGAGGATGCCGTCGAGAATATAGACATCGGGGGGCCCACCATGCTCCGGGCGGCGGCGAAGAATCATCGGTTCGTCTCCGTGGTCACGGACCCGGCAGACTACCCCCTGATCATCAGAGAGATGAAGGAGACGGGGGGCATGATATCCGAGGCGACCAATTTCGCCCTCGCGACAAAGACCTTTCAGCTCACGGCGCGTTACGACGGGGCCATCTCCAACTACCTTGGGGCCAGGCTGCAGGAGGGGGAGATACAGAAATTCCCGGATACCTTTACCCTGCAGTTCGACAGAGCCCAGGACCTGCGGTACGGGGAAAACCCCCACCAGGATGCTGCCTTCTACCGCGAGAAGAACGCGCCCGTCTCATCCATCGCGTCGGCACGGCAGCTGCACGGCAAGGAGCTGTCGTATAACAATATCATGGACAGCGATGCGGCATGGCAGATGGCATGTGACTTCGACCTGCCGACCGCCGTCATCATGAAGCATTCGAACCCCTGCGGGGCGGCGACGTCGGACGGCAGTCTCAAGGATGCGTACGTCAAGGCCATGGCAACCGATCCGGTGTCGGCCTTCGGCGGGATCGTCAGTTTTAACCGGCCCGTTGACAGCGAGGTGGCGGAGGAACTCGCCAAGACCTTCCTGGAGGTCATCATCGCCCCCGGGTTTGACCAAGATGCCCTCGACATACTGACCGCCAAGAAGAATGTGAGGCTCCTCGAAATCCCGACCCCGGCGGCAGGCCAATCGGCCGGCCTCGATTTCCGAAGGGTCGTCGGGGGGCTCCTCGTGCAGGATCGCGATCCGGGGAGAGACGACATCATGAAGGCAAAGGTGGTGACCAAGCGCGCCCCCACGGCGGAGGAATACCAGGCCCTCGACTTCGCCTGGCGGGTGGTCAAGAATGTGAAGTCCAATGCCATCGTCTTCGCGGCCAAGGATCAGCTGATCGGCGTCGGCGCGGGACAGATGAGCCGGGTGGATTCGGTCTATATCGCCAAGATGAAGGCGAATCTTCCCACCCAGGGAACCGTCCTCGCCTCCGATGCCTTCTTCCCCTTCCGGGACGGCGTCGACATGGCGGCGAAGGCCGGGGTGACGGCCATCGTGCAACCCGGGGGATCGATCCGTGACGAAGAGGCGATACAGGCGGCGGATGAGCATGGCATCGCCATGATCTTTACCGGAACGAGGCACTTCAGGCACTAGAGCATTCGGCAGTCAGAAAACCGTTGAACGGTCTGGCGAAGGGAGAACGGGTGACATGAAAGAGAAACGGAAAACGCTGGTCAGTATCGTCATGGGGAGTGACTCCGATCTCCCCGTCATGAAGGAGGCGGCATCCATCCTCACGGAGTTCGGGGTTTCGCATGAGCTGTTTCTGACATCCGCCCACCGGTCCCCGGAGAGGACCTCGCTGTTCGCCCGCGAGGCCGCCGGGCGCGGTATCAGGGTCATCATCGTCGGAGCGGGGATGGCGGCGCACCTGGCCGGCGTTATTGCATCACAGACCCCGCTCCCCGTTATCGGGGTCCCCCTCGATTCATCTGCCTCTCCCCTCCAGGGATTCGACGCCCTCCTCTCCACGGTGCAGATGCCGGGGGGAGTGCCCGTTGCCACAATGGCGATCGGAAAGGCGGGGGCGAAAAATGCCGGCCTGCTGGCGGTCAGGATACTCGCCTTGGACGATACGGGCCTCAGCCAGGAACTGAGCGGCTACACCCGGGCGATGGCCGAGAGTATCAAGACGAAGCACCAGAAGCTGAAGGGGTGATGTTTCCGCTCTTCCACGTCACGGCACGCAATGGTCCTTGTCATACCAATAGATCCCGACGGATCGTCAATCGTTACGGCGGTGACGATTATGAAAAAGGGAGGGGTTATTGCCTACCCCACGGAGACCTTCTACGGTCTCGGCGCGGACGTCCGCAACGAGCGGGCCTTAGAGAGGCTGTATGCCATCAAGGGGAGGGAATTCGACAAGGCCATTTCCATCATTATCGGCAGCCGTGAAGATGTGCCCCGGTTCGCACAAGAGATCACACCGGCGGCCGAGATTCTCATGGATCGGTTCTGGCCCGGGGCTCTCACACTCCTGTTTGATGCTGCCCGCGACCTTTCGGAAAGGCTGACGGCCGGGACCGGGAAGATCGGCATCCGTTTGTCCAGCAACCCCATCGCCACGCTCCTCGCGCAGAATCTGTCCGGCGCTATCACCGCCACCAGTGCCAACCGTTCCGGTCAGGGGGAGTGCGTATCGACCCGGGAGGTAATCGCCGCCATGAGTAAATCCGTAGATGCCGTCATCGACGGGGGCAGGACAGCCGGCGGAGCGGGTTCTACCATCGTGGACACCACCGTCGATCCGCCGGTGGTCATCAGGGAGGGGAGTATTCCTTCGTCGGAACTGCACCGGGGGATTCGAGAGGCCTAGTGATTACAGGGTGTGAACACCGTCAATGACACACAATTACGCCTGACAGACCTTCGAAAATGCAATCAGGTTGCCCTCCTCACCGAGAGTGATCAGTTTATCCCCCGCCTCCATCATATATGAGGCCATCGGGTTGAATACCATCTGTCCCGATTCTTTCTTGATTGCAACTACAATCAGCCCGTACGTTTTTCTGAGCCCCGACTCTTCCAGGTTTTTACCGACGACGGGCGAATCCCTTCCGACATCTACCTCTTCCATCCTGAGGGCGAGGCTTTGCCTCCGTGTGGTAATCTCTATAAAGTCGAGCATGGCGGGCCGCAGGATGGCCTGAGACATTCTCATGCCGCCAACCCGGTACGGAGATATGACCCTGTCAGCACCCGCCTTTATCAGCCTGCGTTCCGAGGCATTATCTTCAAATCTGGAAAGGACGTATACGTCCGGGTTCAGCTCCTTGGCAGTCAGGACGACATAGAGGTTGTCGGCATCGGTGGAGAGGGCGCACACCACACCCCTGGCCCTCTTGATCCCGGCCTTGAGCAGGATCTTATCCTCCGTTGCACTCCCGTTTACATAGGCGAAACCATCGTCCTCGATGCCCGACACCACCTCCGGGTTGTTTTCAACGACAACGAGCCCGATCTTTTCATGCGTCAACTCTGTGCAGATCAGTTTGCCTATCTTCCCATACCCGCAAATGATGTAGTGATCCTGCATGGTTTTTATCTGCTTTTCCAATTTACCCCTCCCTAATATCCTTTTGAGGCGGCCCTCCATCAAGACTTCCATTATCACCGCAAAGGTATAGGCCATCGTGCCCACGCCAAAGACGATCAGGAAGATCGCAAAACACTTCCCCACTGGGGTGATCGGGTAAAAGTCTCCGAAGCCCACGGTGCCGAGGGTTACTATCGTTGCATAAAAAGAGTTCGCGAGGGACCATCCTTCCAGGAAGTGATACCCGAAAGTCCCCGCAAGCGTTATTGAGAGCAGGAATGAGAAAGCAATTCTGAGCTTGACCGTCGACAACACGTGCATCTCTCCCCCCGTGCCGATCTTCTGGAAAATCTTATTTCACGGGTATTACTTGTCCTTCGCAGCCTCTATGCCTATCAGTTCAACAACCAGCTCAGTCGCCTCTTCGGCAGGCATCGTAAAGACCAGCATGAAGGGAATCCCGTCGCCCGGCTGTATATCTGCGTTACGGAAATCTCTCCCGTAGGGGTTGGAGAGTTCTTTCTTGATTTCATCCCTGGTCAGGCTCTTCAGTTCGTCATCCGTCAGGATGGTCCCGCAGTGAGATTCCTCTTCGGAAAGGACAGATCCTGAGGAATCCAGTATCTTTCCTCGAACCCCTATGTTGGAGACCGGAATCTTGTTGGTATTGACTGCAGAGCCCTCGACCACCATAATGTTTTCCTCGGTCCAGCCCTTGACAAACCGTTCCCCGACATCGACCAGGGTCACCCGTAGTTCGGGTGCCTTTCCATCCGCGCCCCCCTCGTCCTCCATCCCCAAGATCTTTTCCACCTTGGGCAGAACGGCTCCTGTGACCCCCTCGATTCCCCCTGAATCGGCTATCCCCAAGGCCTTTTCCACCCAGGGGATCGCCTTGTTCGAGACCATCTCCCGTGCCTCGGGAACCAGCCACAGATACGCCCCTCCCGACAGCAAGGCAATCACCGCCAGGTAGAGCACGATCTTGATGCCGAGGGCCAGCAGCTGCCGGAGTTTTCTCTTACCTGTCACCCTTTCGTTGTACATCACTTCGTCAGCATCACCAAGGGTCCACTGTTCCCGTACCCGCTGTCTTCCTCCGGCCTCCTCGCCGTCCGGGATTTCACCGACATCTTCGCAAGTGTCTTCCCATTTGGGCCCCGCCCCGGCACCTTCCGCTTCAACCTCCCCCAGGACACGGTCTTCCTCATCCCCCACCCCTTCGATCTCCAGGCCTTCACCGGCATCGGGAGCGGCCTCTTCCTCCGCGGGTTCGGGTTCACTCCCTTCAACTTCCATTTTCTCCGCGACCGTCTCTTCGTCTTCGGGCTCCTCTTCGCCAGTCCCTTCGATCTCTACCTCCTCGGCGGCATCCCGGAAGGCATCATCCCATGTGGGCTCGGCTTCTGCTTCCTCCGCCCCGGTTTTTTCCTCCTCTTCTCCTTCGGGCCTCTCTTCGCCCACCCCCTCGATCTCTATCCCCTCACCGGTCTCCCTGTAGGCATCGTCCCATGTGGGCTCGGCTTCTGCTTCCTCCGCCCCGGTTTTTTCCTCCTCTTCTCCTTCGGGCTTCTCTTCCCCCGCCCCTTCGATCTCTACCTCCTCGCCGGCATCCCGGAAGGCATCATCCCATGAGGGCTCCTCGCCGGCGCCTCCTGCTTCGGCCGCTTCAACGGCACTGTCTCTCTCTTCTGCGGCCTCTCCATGGATTTCTCTTTCCGGGTCCACCAAGTCCATCAGCGAAGAGATCTCGGACAGGGGATTCTTTTGGAAGAACACCGTCTCGCAATTGCGGCACCTGACCCATACCCCTTTGCCGGTTACGTTCATCTTATCAAACCGGTATTTCGTCCCGCATTTTCTACACTGAATAATCACTGTTCCCCTCCTTGATTACGTAAATTTCCGGCAAACACCTGAATTTTTCATCGAAATCAAGTCCGTATCCTACAATAAACCCCTCGCCCAGGGCAAATCCGACGTAGTCCGCGGCAACGGTCCTTTCCCGTCTCTCCTTCTTGTCTATCAACGCACATACCTTGATAGAGTTGGGGTGTCGTTCCCCCAGTTTCTCCTGCAGAAACGCAATCGAGGTCCCGGTATCTATGATATCCTCCACGATCAGGACGTCCTTTCCCTCTATATCCGTCTCGATGTCCTTCGAGAAGGTTATCTCCCCGGAACTCACCGATCCGGAGCCATAACTTGCCAGCCTCACAAAATCCACCGCGTGCGGGATACTAAGATGCCGGGCAAGGTCCGCCAGGAAGATAAAGGCACCCTTCAGGACACCTATCAGCACGACATCTTTCCCCTCGAGATCTCGCGAGATCGTTCCGGCAAGTGATTTCACACGTTGGTCGATGATTTCTTTTGAATACAGGAGTTTTTTCTCTTCCATGATCTGCCCTTTCAGCGGGGATACGCCCCCCGACCGGTCAGGTCTCACGGCCCTTCGTGGTATCCGTCGTATAACAGCCTATAAAATCGTTTATGTTTTTCTGGATGATCTCTTCCCCCCTCCTGAGTTCCTCCAGATTGTTGAACCGTGAGGTGAGAGACAGGAAGATCTTGTCGAATCGCGATCTCTCACACCCGAGGGCGTCATAATCGATATGACTTATCATGTACTGCGAACCATCAAAATAGTACTTTCCGAAGCGATTCGTATCCGGCGACCGGAATGGCCAGGAGGTCTTCAATGAAAAAAAGGCGAGGGCGATATCCCTGAGCCTGCCCTTCAGGCGGTCAGGATGCACAACCTCATATATCCCTTCGCTTATAAAGCGGAAGTACTCCTTGACCAGATCTATATCGGTAATGCACAGGCCATAGAGGTACCAGTCGTCGATAATCCTGATCAGGGCCTGCTGCTCCGCACGGGATATAAAATGATAACTGGGACAGAAGTGCCCGTTACACAACTCGACGCCATAGAACGATACGTCCCGCATATCCACGCCATTGTTTTGGAAGGGATGCAGGAGACACCCTACCCGTTTCTCATCATCGTCCAGAAATCCCAGGTACTCGCAGCAGTATATCACCTCGTAGAGCCTCTCGCCGGGCTCACGCTCCTTTACCCGCTCCGAGAAGACCTTGAGATCCACCGGGGCCCTGACCGTCTCACGAAACAGCTTCGTCCGATCCCTCAGTCTCATGGTCAGAGTTTCCCGTGTACTGTCCGCATAGTTATAGAGGCCACAACAGGCCCCGCAGGATTTACACGCATCCGGCTGACAGAGATGAATAAACCCGTCCCCTTTCATCAAACCATCCACTACATCCTTCCCGATCGCACTTCTTTATATCGTCAAGCTGCATAAAAAGGCAAGGGATATTCTGGTTGTAATCCGGGTCAAAACAGTATAGGAACAGGCCTTGGAGAAGGCCCTCTGCGGGATACAGGGAGCACGGGACCGGCGGTGAGGCGTCTTCACCCCTCCCGCTCCGAGCAATTGTTCTCAAAACGAAAGGATAACGGGAAGATCACAATGCATACAGGCAACAACCAGGTACGGGTACGGTTCGCCCCCAGTCCGACAGGCTACCTGCACGTCGGGGGGCTGAGGACGGCACTCTTCAATTATCTGTTCGCGCGCAAACAGGGAGGAAAATTCATCCTGCGGATCGAGGATACCGACCAGAAGAGATCCATCCCCGGCGCCCTGGAAAATCTTATCGGCACACTGACACGGACCGGGCTCCGGCACGACGAGGGCCCCGACGTCGGGGGAGAATACGGGCCGTACATACAGTCCGAACGGACAGAGATCTATAGAGAATACACACAGAAGCTCCTGGATTCCGGGAAGGCGTACCACTGCTTCTGTGACGAGGACAGGCTCACCGCCCTCAGGGAAGAGCAGCGGAAGAGAAAAAGGCCGCCGATGTACGACGGCAGGTGCAGGGATCTGTCGAAAGACGAGGTCACGGACAACCTGGCCCGAGGGATCCCCTTTGTCATCCGTCTGCGGTACCCCCACGAGGGGAAGACCGTCTTTGACGATGTCGTTCGCGACAGGGTTGCCATCGACAACTCCCAGGTCGACGACCAGATTCTGATAAAGTCCGACGGGTTTCCCACCTATCACTTCGCGAGTGTCGTGGACGATCACCTGATGAAGATCACCCACGTCATACGCGGAGAGGAATGGCTCTCCAGTGTCCCGAAGCACATCTTCCTGTACGAGGCCTTCGGCTGGAAGCCTCCGGTCTGGGTTCATCTGCCCCTGCTCCTCAATGCCGACCGGAGCAAACTGAGCAAACGGCAGGGTGATGTCTCCGTCGAGAGTTATCTCGAAAAGGGGTACCTCACCGAGGCGCTGTTGAACTTTATCGCCCTTCTCGGGTGGCATTCCGCGGATGACCGGGAGATATACACCCTCGGTGAGCTGGAAGAGGTCTTTTCACTGGAGCGGATCAACAAGGCCGGGGCCGTCTTCGATCTGGAAAAGCTCAACTGGATGGGGGGCTCCTACATACGGCACCTGGATGTGGCGTACATCGCCGACCAGTCGAGACGCTTCTTCGAAGAGGCCCGGATCGACATCAGTGACAACAAGAAATACCTGAAGGTCATTGCGACCGCCCGCGATTATGTGTACTGCCTCTCGATGATCGTCGAACATGCCCGGATGTTCTATGGGTCGCTGACCTTCTCGGGAGAGGACCGGGAGCTTCTGGGACAGGAGGATTCCCGGCGCATCTTCTCATACTGGATCGAGGCACTGGGGCAGAAGGCCGAGTGGAAACCCGAGGAAATATCTTCACTGACAAAAGAATCGATCGGTGATCTGGGTATAAAGGGCAAGGCCTTTTATTTTCCCATCCGCCTCGCCCTGTTCGGAAGCTGCCACGGACCTGACATACCGACCCTCATCGATATCCTTGGGAGGGATGAGTCCGTGAAGCGGCTGACCGATGCGCTCAACTTAGGGCAATAGAGGGAAACGGCCCCCGCAACCGTTTCATGTAATACACTCCGGGGAATGACACCCGTGATCTGCGGCCCTGTCCGCCGGAGTATCCCTGGTTTCCCGAGGCGCAGCGTATCGATCTGTTCAGTACCCTCCGATCTTCCCCGTGATAGCGTCAACGGCAACCCGTATCACCACCGTGCGGGCAAGGGCCTCCTCCGGGAAGGCAGCCATCCCGTCCGAATAGTGCCTCATGATGATTTCCAGCGCGTCCCGTTTTGCCTCAGGGTCTCTGACCCATGAGGCCCTGCCGAACCCGATGACACTCCGGTACCGTACTCCCCACGTGCAGGGCGTCTCTCCGGGGACAAGCTCGTAGTCTACATCCATCTCAAAACAGACGTTCCGGTTTTTTTCGAGGATCTCCAGCTTCCTGCCGCTCGGGGCACAGTGGAAGTACAGGCTGTCTTCCTCATACCCGAAACAGAGCGGGACGACGTACGGACGGTCTCCCTCGCACAGGGCGAGTCTGCATACCTGCGCCCTTCGTATAATCTCCTCGATATCTTCCCGGCGAGCCATTTCTCTCTCCTTCCGTCTCACGGCGCTTTCTCCCTTTCACCGGTCGCCTGTCCCGGGACAGGTGTTCCCCGCCGGGCCGTCATTGACCGGCTTCATTCTTTTGGGCCTTTCTCTGTTTCCACGCGACATAGATGGTGAGGATGGTCAGCCCCCCGCCTACGAGGACACTGATCCGGTCACCGGAAAAGATCCCGTAGAGAAGATCGGCGACCCCCACGATCATGAAAAAAACGATGAAGTACCGGTTCATACCCCCTCCTTACCGATTCTGTGTCTGACACCGAAGAGACGGTCCTCCTGAAAATTTCTATACGATATTCGTATTATGTACAAGGGGAAAAGGAATGCCCGCTCCAGCGGAAACCGCCTCGAGACGCATGGAGGAAGCAGAGAAAATGAAACAAACCGGCGGTTCCACCACGGACGGGGTGAAACCGCCGGTTCCTATCCCTGTGTGCAGGGGAAATATTCTTTCCAGGTCCTCGTACGGCCGGGGCGGGTGCGTACGGGACCGGCTCGAGCCCCGGGGTGACGTTCTCTCACATACCGTCCCCCGGTTCGGGTTCATCCCCCGTACGTGTCATTGCCGCCACAAAACCCTCGGCATCCCCGGGACTGGTCACGACCCAGACGGGGCGTCCTTTGAACGGCGCCAGATCGACGCAGGCGGTGGGGCAGCCGGCGATAACCAGCACCCCCTCAACATCCGGGTCCTCATACGAAACCAGCTCTATCCTGTCCTTCAACCGTTCCCGCAGATACCCTACCGCCTGTACCCGGTCATACCGGGGGGTACACCCCCCGCAGTACTTGAGCCCGATACGGAGCTTCTTACTCATCCTTCGTGACACCGCTGAGCTTCTTGGCGACCTTCTTCTTCTCCTCCAGATTCACCTGCCGTGAGATCATGATCCGCTGCGCCTGCGGCGAGCCCGCACCGTGCATCGACTCGGTCAGATACCCCACCGCAGCCGTCCCCAGCGTGATGTTCTCGATCAGACGCAGCATCCGCATCCGGTCTTCCGTGGAAACGGCCGTGCTGGCTCGGTAGTATTTCTCGATCCACTTCCCGACCTCGGGGGATCGCAGGTCCTCCTCAGAAGGAAGGGTCACCATCAGCCCGCCCGCGATGTCCTGCGCCAGACGCGCGATCTCGTAGGGGAACCGCGTCACGTTCTGCTTGCAGACGTTCGCCAACAGTGTGTTGACGTAGTAGGTCCCGCTCGGCTCCTTGTGCCCTTCGGACGCACAGGCAATCGATCCGCAGAAGAGGGTCTCATTGAGATGGTTCATCTCGATGATCTTGTCCTTCACGTGGGAGGCCTTCTGGGCACCGTTGTACTCGGCGATGCACTGCGTGGCGCCGATGAGGACATCGCCCACCCCCGCCTTGCAGGCGTAGCTCTGGCGGTGGTAGGAGGCGAACTGTTCCACCAGCTGGCCGGCGAATTCCCATTCCTTGTACATGAAGACCCGCTCCCAGGGAACGAAGACATCGTCGAAGACGACCAGGGCCTCATGACCGCCGTAGAGCTGGTTCCCCCGGTCCATGGTACCCGCTTCCAGTTTCCGGGTGTCGCACGACTGACGCCCCATGATGTAGGTGATCCCCTCGGCATCGGCGGGAAGCGCAAAGGAGATGGCATAGTCCTTGTCCTCCTCGCGCATGCTGATCGTCGGCATGATGATGATCTCGTGGGAGTTGACCGCACCGGTCTGGTGACACTTCGCACCCCGCACCACGATCCCGTCTTTCTTCTCTTCCACCACGTGCATGAACATGTCCGGATCGTCCTGCTGGTGGGGGGCCTTGCTCCGGTCTCCCTTGGGATCGGTCATGGCGCCGTCGCAGGTCCAGTCGTTCTCCTGGACATATTCCAGATATTTCAGGAACCGCTTGTTGTACTCGGTCCCGTGCTTCTGATCGATATCGTAGGTGGTCATGGACAGGGCGTTCATCGCGTCCATCCCCACGCACCGCTGAAAACAGCATCCCGTCAAGGAGCCCAGGAGCCGCCCCATCTTGGATTTCTTCACCAGGTCTTCCGTGCTCTGGTGAATATGACAGAACCGGTTGACCTTCTTCCCCGTAATATGCGAGGTGGCCGTCATCAGATCCTCGTACTCCGGATAATGGGCAAATTCATACGTCGCCGCCACCGCGTTCATCGAGGGACGGATGATCGGATTATCCACCACATTCTCCACCTTCTTCCCAAACATCCACACATTAAACTTCAACTTCCTCAAACTCTCCTCGTACTGCTTCGCGTTCATCAAAGACATATCACACTCCTTCATATGTATTGGCCGTTCGACTCGAACCGTATAGAGCACTCCAACCAGCGGCTGCCCCCTGACACATGCAGGTGCAATGTATCAGCAATCCTTGAGATACTCATGCCGCTTCGAGTTCATTGTACACAGCCGGCGAAAAACACACCTCTCGTGATTGGGTTGTATAGAGACCACCCCTGCCCTGGGCAGGGCCTCTCTCCCCGTGGCGTATAACAGAATTCTACGATGAAGAAAAGAGCCTCTTGTGCTGTCCTAAGCGATTGTCTGGGAGGTCCGCAAGCAACACGGTCCTGGTTGGTGAGCATGGCACAGTACCCGATTTTCCCCGAGTTGACCAAAGAGCACCGCCTTAACCGACATCCCGCACATATGCTCTCGTTGTACCCGACCGCCCCGTAGACACGAAACGCCATGGAATCGGTGTTACGAATCCGTATCTTTAAGAGAGCCGCCTTTGCCATTCTTATAGAATGACGACGTTTCATGGCTGAGCAGGTAATAGGTCGCGATGGAGAACAGGATGATGTTAATCAGGCCTGCAGCTGAGGGTAGTGAGTATGCCAGTCCCCTGTCCGTCAGGACGTAGAGATCGTGCAACCCGGCAACGATGAGGATGATGTTGTATATGATGCATGCGATCCGTCCCCCGTTACGCACTGCATATACCATGACGCAGCATAGCATTCCCAGGGTTATATGCAGAAACGACACGGCGCCGTGCAGGACCGCCTGTGAAAGGGCAAACCATATCCAGGCACTGAACAGAAACAGTATCCCGTTTTTGACCTTTTTCGGGAACTGACCGAATTTTTTTTCTGCCATTTGCTACATTCCCTTCACTGTCTCCGTACAAACCGCGGATTGATTGAACAGCGCGGCAGGTACGAACAATTCGGATCAGGAACCCCTCAATCCTGTTTCCTGTTTTTAGGTGTATCGCTTTTTTATATAGTAGGCGAAGCTGTGTACGAGTTCTTCCTTGATATCCTGCCCTTTCTGCCTTTCAATTGTCTCGTTCAGTTCACGCAGCGGGACTATGGTGATTCCGTCATACTGTGTTACAGAGGGGGGGGGTGATCCGGGGAATACCAGTATCGGCTTCGGCATTACCTCGGTCTTAAAGCCCTTCTTTATGACAATATTGATAAGATGACAGACACGCCAGATATCTCCCGTTGTCTTGTCTAACGGGTCCTCTCCGGCGAACAACACCTTGTTCTTTACGTGCAGATCTTCACTGTGCGTGATCTTGCCGATGACAAATATCCCCCGGGGGGATATGACAAGATTCTCGATGTGAAACAGCTCGAAGGTGATATCGTGGAAGATAAAATGGCTGTCATCCAGTGCGGCCAGTGAATCTGCAATCAGCCTGTCATACTCCAGCTCCTGCTCCAGGCCCGAATATCTGAACATCTTCCGCCATCCGGACGGGTTGACCTTGAATGAAACAAAGACAATGATGGCGAGGATGATGGTTATGACCGTAAGAATGGATGGCAGTTCCGCCCTCCAATCTTCCGAGAAATATGTCATGAGGCCCGCCATCATAATAGTCACGATGACTATGAAACCAACATGTTTCGCGGTAACGCCCCTTGTTTTCTCGCCGGGATAGCCTTCTATATACGCCATAGCTGATCTCTCGATGACAGAACTCTCTCTCAAATTTGTAACAGGTCAGAATGACAGCGTGAATAATACCTTCTTGCCCTGGTTTAATCCAGCACTTTGTTGTGAAGATCTCTGTAACAGAGCGAGTGATCCTTCCCCGCCCCCTTAGGGGGACGGGGAAGGATCTGGTAGAGGTATAAAACTCCTCTTCAAAAGGAAGCCTGAAAATCAGGCATCGTGACTCTGGTTATCGACCATCCTTCATAAGCTCCTTGATCTCTGCATCGAGCTTCTCGGGATGGTCGAAGGGGAATACCGGTTCCTCTGTCATGTAGGCATGGTCCTTAGATGTTCCGATATAGATCAGCACAGTCAGCAGAATCGCCGCACCCAGTCCCCATGCGGCGCCGCGTGTTGCCAGGATTGCGCCTGCCACACCCGCGATGCCAAGATCATTGAATGACCGCGCCTTCAGGACACCGATACGGACGCTGACATACCCCTGGATAAGCATGGTGGACGCAAGACCCACGCCGAGAATCGGCTTTACCGTCGCAAGGACCGGGGCCAGGAAATATCCTGTCCACGTTCCCCAGCGGAAGGAACCGGCACCGCCATTGATGGATTCCATCGCCTCCGGACCATGTTTGTAGCGTTCGCAGATAACTACCTGCATCGCCGCCCACAGGGGTCCGCACATGGAGATATCGGGACCAAGGATACTCATGATCAGGTTTCTGGCTCCGAAAATGATATGGGATCTGTTCGGGTTATAATTGACATTTTCATCGGGGCGATACTTCTGGGCGTCATCAAGGAGCGCCTGGCTCTGAATGACGTCGCCGAACACCACGATGTACGCACTGATGACCATGGGAAGGCCGGTGAAAAACATCTTCAACGGTGGCACAGGTATGGCCCCCATCATGGTAAAGTCCTTCCACAGGGTTGTAAAATCGGGATTGGTAAATACCTCTGTTCCATAGGTCGGCCAGGGTATCTCACCAACAAGGGGCCCTACGACAACGGCGAGTGCCAGAGCGGGCATCATTCCGAGATTTGCGAGGTACCACAGGGCCTTGTTGTTCCGCCGTATCTTCTTGAAATGGTCCGAAAAGAGCAGATAGTACGCCAGGCCGATGCAGATAATGATCGTCCACGGATAGGAATCAAAGCTCTTCAGACCCTCGCCCGGTTTGAAAACAAGCATGACGGCCGCGAATCCGGCTCCCATCAGGATTGCCGCCTGCACGGCATTGGGGATAAGTGAGATGAATTTCTTTGCCAGGCCGGTTACTCCCAGCAGAATACAGAAGATTCCGAAGGTCATCTCGAAGGCGATCAGCGCCTGCATCCGTTCCACGCCCGCATCGAATGTCACGCAGTAGGCGATGAGGAGCGGTATGGCCGGCGTGACCCACCCTGGGACCACCGGGTCACCAAAGGTAACGTGGGCGAGGTACAGAGTCCCGTTCAGGATCACGATGGCCAGCGCCACCTCGAATGACATGCCCAGTTTACTCGTCAGCACAGGGATGATTGCAAGGCAGACGGTGCACATCAGAATACCTTGTATATAGTCTGCCCACTCAAACCGGTAATGTATGAACGGAATCCTCAGCGTCAGGGGCCCCAATGGAATCCCCGGTTGAATTTCGCCATACGCTCTCTTAATACTCATGCAATATTCCTCCTTCGTTCTTATTGTGGATCATCATTTATTTATATACAGCTAAAAACTCTTTTCTGAGATCACTCCGAAAATCAGGATGAGCGATATTGATGAGGGCATCGGCCCTCTGATGCACGGATTTACCCCTCATGTCGGCAATCCCATATTCCGTCACAATATAATGAATATCCGTCCGGGTCGTCGTTACGATGGCACCCTCATCAAGGTGAGAAACGATTCTCGACAGTTTTCCCTTGGCCGCCGTCGAGTGGAACGCAATGATTGAACGCCCTCCCTTTGACCACGCGGCCCCTCTGACAAAATCGGCCTGCCCTCCGGTCCCGCTGAACTGCTTGGAGCCGATCGACTCAGACGCCGCCTGACCGGTCAGATCAACTTGCAACGAAGAATTAATGGAGACCACATTGTCATTTCTGGCTACAATCGCGGGGTTGTTGGTGTAATCGACCGAGAACATCTCCACCTTGGGATTGTTGTGAACAAACCGGTACAGTTTTTCCGTCCCCATGAAGAAGGTTGCCACCATCTTGTGGGGATGAAAATTCTTCCGTGCGCAGGTGATTATACCCGCATTGACCAGATCCACCACTCCATCGGAAAACATCTCCGTATGTATCCCCAGGTCCCTTTTGTCGGTCAGGAACCCCAGCATCGAATCCGGGACGGCGCCGATGCCCAGCTGCAGGCAATCCCCGTCCTGTATCAGCTCTGCACAGTATCCCCCGATCGCCTCATCAATCGGCCCTATGGTGGGGGGCTGCAGTTCGATCGGTCTGGAATCACATTCAACGATGTAATCGATGTCTGATACATGGATAAACGCATCGCCCAGCGTTCTCGGCATGTGAGGTGTCACCTCCGCAATGACAATCTTGGAACTCTCCGCAGCGGGCTTCGTATAGTCCACCGATATGCCGAACGAGCAGTATCCATGTTCGTCAGGGGTGGAGAGCATGCAGAGGGTCACATCGACCGGCAGAATCTTTTCGGTAAACAGCCGGGGAATCTGACTGAAATGGGATGCGGTAAAAATGGCCCTCCCCTCATGAAGAGCTTTCCTTGTTGTTCCACCGGCAAAGAGGGAATTGTGAATAAAATGAGCTGAATTTTCCGGGAGACAGTACTCGGAAGGTCCCATCGCAACCATGTGGACAATCTCCACATTCTCATAGGCATCCTTGTTGGCCATCATGGCCTTGAGGAGCACCTCTGGAGAACCGGTTGCATGTCCCACGACAACCCTGTCTCCGGATTTGATCTGTCTGACCGCTTCCTGTGCGGTGGTGAGTTTTTGTTTATATTCCTTTTCCCAGTCCATTCCTCTTCTCCATTTTTCGTATTTTTTCAATGAAGCCTTCGGCATCCTGTGGGCTCAGTCCGCGCGGGATGCCCTCCACAGGGCGCCAGATTGGCGCAGAGCGTCAAATCGGCGCAGGCGGGGGGTACACCCCCCGCAGTACTTGAGCCCGATACGGAGCTTCTTACTCATCCTTCGTGACACCGCTGAGCTTCTTGGCGACCTTCTTCTTCTCCTCCAGATTCACCTGCCGTGAGATCATGATC
>Ga0272443_10003175_pt1 | contig 19721 bp, 15 predicted proteins | sample SSMAcet12_FD_193581 | JGI IMG/M metagenome (GOLD analysis project Ga0272443, IMG submission 193581) | Marine sediment archaeal communities from Little Sippewissett salt marsh, Falmouth, MA, United States - SSM-Acet-12 | ecosystem: Environmental > Aquatic > Marine > Wetlands > Sediment ... | reverse complement strand
GGGGGAAGGGGGAAGCAAATGCCCCAGCCCCTTTGTTGCCGTAAATCATAAACTTACAATGGATTATGATAAAATGGAGATAGGGGAAAACGAACCCCCGTCCATGTAAAGAGCATTTTAGATTTTAAATCGAACTATAAGGTATTCGCTCAATCGCAATAAATCCCGTTAGAAAATGGTTTGAAAATCTTCGAACCCATGGCGTAACTTATTGTTCTACAACAGATTGTAAATCAATGCGGAGGAGGTAGGATTCGAATTAGGGCATTTCGCGTAACTTTTTGTAGGGCTGTAAATTACGCGTAATTTGCTGGCACAACATTGGTTAAGTTCCGTCAAGTTGCATCAAGTTAAAGCAAGTTCCTTGAAGTTACGTGTAGTTCGTGGTTAGAAAATGGTTAGAAAATCGACTACCTATTTTTGTCAGTTCGAGTCCAGTTAGACGGTCCTAATATCAATCTCAGCAAACTTTCGTAGAATTTTGGTTTGCAGATACGTTTAGCTATTCTACGGCAAGCGTAACATGTATAAAGATAATAGGATTAGGTGCAAAAGTTGTGTCAGCTAATCCAACTGCCTGATGCTGCTCAACTATTTTGGAATCAATCGAGTAGGCAGTAAGGACTTCATCCGTTATGACCTCCTCGAAAAATATTAACCAAGAGGGATTGAATTTAACGTTAGAAAATGAAATTAAAAAAGTATCACAACATAGAATGAGTCACTTAAACGACTTGATATGATTTAAAGAATCTCTTATAATTTAAACGATAATGTTGAAATGTTCTGAAGACTTACAGCATCACGATGTCATCGATGTTACTTAGAGGTTTTGCCGTGTCAATGCCTAAGTCGACAGATATCGGGCTCAGAAAAAAATTGATCAATCATGGAGATTGTTTTTTGAGAAAACCGATCAGACTGGAAACAATCTTACCATTCGCCCTGGCCATTCTACTCCCGGCACTACGCTATCTAGATCCCACTGGCCAGTCCGGAGATATGGGCTTGCTGCAAACAGCACAGGCATGGGCTGTCGCGAGCTTTCTTCTTTTGGTGATATGGTTTAGCAACGACTGGCTGCGCAATAAGGTGCGCACTGGTTATTACCCAATCGCTATCGGTCTGAACCTTCTTCTCATTGCAATTATCCTTGCCACCACGTCTATCACAATGCCCGACGAAAGTAATCTGTCGGCATCGTTTCTTGTGTGGACAGGTTTTCGCTTAGCCCTTGCAGTTGCTATAGTTTTCATAGTGCAGCAAAGCATTAGATCAGCGCGACAGCTGGAGCAACTACAAGTGGAGAATCTGGAGCTAAGAACGGCCCAATACAAGGCTGAGCTGGAGGAACTGCGCCAGCAGATTAATCCTCATTTTCTGTTCAATTCACTCAGCACGCTCCGAACCATGGTACGCACCTCCAACCCCAATTCAGAGCAGTTCGTTATGCACTTGGCGTCTATGTATCGACGCATTCTACAAAGTCACGAGCGAGACTCCGCCAGCGTTGCTGAAGAGTTGAAATTTCTTGAGGCGTATATATACTTACTGAAGGTACGCTTCGAACATGCCTTACAAGTCTCAATCAATGTAGACCCACAGGCATTGCAGCACTCTCTGCCTGTTTTTTCCCTGCATCTACTTATGGAGAACTGCGTCAAGCACAATGTCGCCACAGTTGATTCCCCATTACGGGTCAGCGTGTTCCAGAAGGATGAAGTCACTATCACGGTGTCGAATAACTACAAGCCTAGGACGAGTCCGATTGATTCACCGGGGGTCGGGTTGACGAACCTGTCTCACCGTTACCAGTTACTGGGGGTTAAGGACGGCCTTTCAGTCACTAAAACGGACCAGGAGTTTGCCGTCACACTGAAGATGTTATAGCCATGAATATTCTAATCGTTGAAGACGAACACGCCACCGCTGAGCTGCTCAAAGAGCTAATAGAGCAATTCCCCGATTGCCTGGTAGTCAATATACTGTCAACCGTAAAGGAGACAGTCGCTTATCTAAAACTGTATCAGGACCGCCTAGATTTGATGTTTCTGGATATTCAGCTTGCCGACGCCCTTAGCTTCCAGATATTCGAACAACTCTCCGTCACCACGCCAGTCGTGTTCTGCACCGCATATGACGAATATATGCTTCAGGCGTTTAAATCCAACGGGATAGACTACATTCTGAAGCCTGTAGAAGAAACGGATGTCAGCAATGCTTTGGACAAGTACATAAAACTTCGCGAGACCATTTCCAAACGATCGCCTGACATAAACGACCAGATTGCCTCGCTGCTCGCTGAGGGCAAGACTTACCAACGGTCCTTTATTGTCTATTTCAGAGAGGAGATGATTCCAGTACCAACTGAGAATATAGCCCTTTTTCATCTCCATCACGGAATCGTGAAGATTTATTGCTTCGATCAAAAACAGTATACAATTTCCTTAAGCATGGAAGATATCCTGTCTCGTCTCGATGATCAATCCTACTTTCGAATCAACCGTCAGATGATTGTAAACCGACGAGCCGTGATCAAAATTGAGCCCTATTTCAATCGTAAGGTTATTGTTAAAACTTCTCCGGCTCTTCCAGAAAAGGCGATCGTCAGCCGCCTCAAAGTAAGCCAGTTTATGTCTTGGCTTGAGCAATCCAAATAGTCCATCTGATCAATTCATCCCCCTATATGTTCAATTCGCCTTCTATATTGTTCAAATCATAGATATTCTTATTATTTATCTTAGACAGTTTTTTACATTATTGCTGTAGAAGAAAAAATGTAAATTATAATGAGAGGTCTTTAATAATGAGTATTTTTATTCGCAGAAAGATTTGGCATACAATAGACTTAATGAGAAGGAGTGTGCTACCAATTAGTCAATTTTTTTTTGTCTTTATAACCATTTTATGTTTGATTCTAATTAATGGGTGCCAAAAAGAACCCACCTCTGCGCAGGGGACCGAACCAGAAACCAAACGAATTGGATTTGAGCTTGTGGAAATAATTACAACGGATTCGATTCGTGTTTGGATGAATGATGAACCTTTAACCCAAATCCAGTTTGATTCCATTCAATTAACAGCAGAATGGCGTAAAAACGAACCACGTGAAGGAGATCCGGATGGCAGTGTTTTTCCACGCTCCCCTGATGCTGCTGAAGATGGCGTATTTACAATAGAGGAGCATTTTGGTTATCAATGGTTATTCAACGCTCAAATTGTTCAACAAAATGTTCCGCTGCCTGATAATGATGACGCTCTTCTGAATGGCAGATACATTGCAAAATATCATCAGGTGAAATTTAATGCAGGGAAAACACTTTATGTACTTATTTCACCTGATGGCGAAGAATACATACGTGTGTCAAGAGATGCAAACAGAACTACTGATATCCCCATCATACCTGTTAGCTGGCAGATTGAAGAAAGATTGCTAAACGAAGATTTAACGATTGACCTGCCAAATCCGACACTTAATATCCGTGCCGAGAACAATCAAGATTCTTTTCAAGGTCCCGTTACTTTATGATTTTTGTTTTATGCAGAAGTGCTATCCATAATCATTGTTTGCTAAAAGTTTAATATAGAAACAAGGAGTTGGAAAAATGTTCAATAAAAATAATTTGCTAAAAATCAATGTTGTTATTCTTTTCCTCGCAGGAATTATGGATATCATAAGAGGATATTCCCATACATTTAACGTGAGGCATTCAGCTGAAAATCTCGCCGGAATTGAACCGATAGCCGACAGCCTATATTTAATGGGAGCTTTTGGAATATCTAATTTTTTAACCGGCCTGTTATATTTTCTGGTGATTTGGAAAGCAAGATACTTAACTCCTTTTGTTCTGTTGATTATACCAATAAGTTATTTTATCGGAGGATTAGGAATTGCATATCAATCTGTACATCCGGACGCACAATTTATTGGTCAGCGTATGATGTTTGTTTATTTAAGCATTTGTCTAATTTCAAGTTTGTTATACTTTATATCTAAAACTCAATCAGCAAATAGTTCTAATGTGCAACTGTAAAATGCTGCCGACCCATATTTACCTCCTTCCTCAATCAAGTCTAATATACTGACTTTTAAACTGGACCGATATAATGGGGGGCACGTCAATTTCAGAGAGGAGATGATTCCAGTGCCAACTGAGAATATAGCCCTTTTTCATCTCCATCACGGAATCGTGAAGATTTATTGCTTCGATCAAAAACAGTACACAATATCCTTAAGCATGGAAGATATCCTGTCTCGTCTCGATGATCAATCCTACTTTCGTATCAACCGTCAGATGATTGTAAACCGACGAGCCGTGGTCTAAATTGAGCCCTATTTCAATCGTAAGGTTATTGTTAAAACTTCTCCAGCTCTTCCAGAAAAGGCGATCGTCAGCCGCCTCAAAGTAAGCCAGTATATGTCTTGGCTTGAGCAATCCAAATAGTCCATCTGATCAATTCATCCCCCTATTTGTTCAGTTCAGCTTCATTCTAAAAACTTCCCCCTTGAATCAAGCGTAAATTGGGTGAAAACAAACCGAGCCAGCTTCCCAAATTGGCTGGTTCAGAATAAAAGGAATGGAACATGAAATTACACATGACCTTTTCTCTGGCAGTGCTCACCATGCTGGTTCTATATACCAACGGCAACACCGGAGAACCGGCTTTCGAACATGATTCATCGCGTAAAGTAAATGATTCAGTTTCGGATGACTGCGACTCATCGCGCATTCTATATCTCTGGCTAAGCCCGGACGAGAACGCCAAAGTACGATTCGAAAAGAATGGAGATACTTATTCAGGCCGGGTGGTTTGGGTCTCGGATTCTGTTAAGAATGAGCAATTGAGAAAATCAGACCATAACGTTGATCCAGAACACCAAAACGGTCCCGAAATCTTCACAGGTTTTCGTTGCAAGGATGGAAAGTGGGTTGATGGTACCATCTATGTTGCACAGAGGGACAAACGGATGAAGTGCAAATTGAGGATCAGTGACGACGGACAGCAGATGTATGTCACCGTATCCAAAGGCATTTTTTCGAGGACAAAGACATGGACGCGTATAGAAGAATAATCGCTGTGAGCATGATGCTTTGCGCTCTCGCGTCGCCTGCTCTTACAAACCCTTCCAAACTGACGTTCGCGTCTGTCGATGAGGTAATCACCCACGCGCTGGCTTCGAATCCTGATCTCGATGAATATGCACTGAGACAGAAAAAGGCGCGAAAAGACTACAACTCGTTGCGCTTCCACTGGCTGCCTTCGCTGTCCGGTTCATTTGCGGGACAACGAAATGCAGAACTGTCGGTTACCCCTCTTCCGGGAGAGCTCTTCGGTCAGCCCGGAACCACTGTAGACGCCCAATTTGGCCAAGAATACAGTTATAAGACCGGGCTTACCCTGTCAAAGTCCATTCTGGATGTACAGGCCAGATACGCCTCAAAAATCGCCAAGGTATCTGAAGAAATCGCGCGAGCTAATGAGACAGCCTACAAACAACAACTCACTGAGCAAGTCGCCCTCAATTACTACACTGCCATTATCACCCATACTCTTCTGGAAAACCAGCAGATGAGTACATCTGATGCCGACCAGATTGTCGCAATAGTGGCATCCAGGTTCAAAGAGGGAGTAGTAGACCAATCGGCAGTCAACCGTGCCCACATGAACAAGAACACTGCGCTTAAGAACCAATTCAGCTACCAGGATGTCCTCGAACAGTCGTACCGCAATCTTCGCCTACTCTTGGGCATTCCCGTCGAGTCTGAATTGGTATTGAATGAACGACTCTCTGCAATGACCAACCACCCGCCCCTCGTCGAAGGTCTCGGCGCGGATCCCGCCCTGTTTGTTGAGGAACTCACCGTTCGACAATCGCGCTTCCGACTGAAAGAGGAGAAAGCCGCTTGGCTGCCAAAGTTCGATCTTAGTCTTTACTGGGGTAAAGAGCAATATCGGGATAACTTCGGGTTATCCTTCGATGATACTGACTGGTCCGATACAGAGACACTCTATTTTTCCGTCAGTATCCCTCTCTTCACTGGCTTCTCCAGGAGAAGCAAGATTCAGTCGGCCAGAGCAGAGTATGATCTGGTCCGAGCGACCTACGAACGCGAGCAGAAGGCATCCCGCATAAGAGATGACTTCCTGCTAAACCAGCATCATATCTACAGACAGCAAGCGGAGATCACCCATGAAAGTTACAGGTTAGCCAGAGACAATGCCTCTTTGGCTCTGCAGAAGTACGAACAAGGCGTTATCAGCCTTGATCAGTATCTTGATGCCATTGGCGAACAACGGAACTCCGAAGCCGTGTATCTCGACGCGCTGCTTCAGTACTACCATTTATATGCAACGTTCATTTCACGAGGGAATTAAAATGAAACGACTTAGAATACTTAAGCCCCGATACCTGGTGATGGCCGCTGTCGCTCTACTGATAATCCTCCTTTCGACACTCTCAGCGCGGCATCGGGTTAGCGAGACTGTCTCGCCAATTCGGAAAGACGTCGTTGACGCCGTGTTCGCTACTGGCCACTTGGTGATGTCAGATGAATACGTTGTAGCCACAAACAAAGATGGATTCATTATCGATGTGTCAGTGAAGGCAGGTGATAGCGTGCCGGCCGGCGCAGCTCTATTTCACCTATCCAACACTGTAACTTCATCCCAGTTGGCGACTGCCCGGGCTCAGTATGAGGATGCCAGGCGCAAGGCCGATCCTCAATCGCCCTCAATCTTGTCATTGAAGTCGCAAATCGAACAGGCTGAAAGACAACTGGAACTGGAGCGGCAGAACCTGAAACGATACACGGCCCTCGTGCAAACAAATGCGTCTTCACAACTCGACTACGAGAACGCGCAATTTCGCTTCGAAAAGGCGCAAAGCGATCTTGATGTTCTCAAACAGTCGCTGACCGACTTACAGGAAGCCCTGAATCTTGAGGTCGAAACTGCCCGAAATCAATTGCGCATTTATGAATCGGAACAGGATGACCATCTCATCAGATCGTCACAGCCAGGAGTGGTGCTGGAGATCTACAAGGAACAGGGCGAACTGGCGCGAAATGGCCAGTCTTTGGCAAGAATCGGCAGCGGTGACTATCTTGCCAGACTCTTGGTGGCTGAAGAAGACATCCGACTGATTCGTATAGGCCAACCAGTAAAAATCAGTCTTAACACGGACAGAACTCGCGTCATTGATGCCAGAGTGACTACCATATACCCATCCTTCGATGTCGAAGATCAATCATTTGTGATAGAGGCCTCCTTTAACCAGGGTGATCAGCCACTATTTGCGGGAACTCAATTGCAGGCGAATATTGTGGTCGCAGCGCGCATGAATGCTCTTACTATCCCTGTACGATGTTTGCAAGATGACAGCTTGGTCACGCTGTCCAACGGAAACGTCGTACCAGTGCAAACGGGCATTCGATCTGGCCTATGGGTAGAGGTAATTGCAGGCATCTCTGAATCCGATCAACTCCAGATTCCGGAGGAGTAATATGCTGGCACGCACCAATAACAAGATAGCCTTTGTGCATTTGACCTCCCGGGTCAAGCAAACAGTCGTAGCCATATTGAGTGTGGTTTTTGGCGTAAGCATGTATGTCTTTATGAACGGCTTCATGTCGGGAGTCAATGAAGCGCAGACGATACTTGCGTTTAGTACGCTCTCTCATATTCGTGTTTACAATGAAACACCCAATAACCAGACCGGAAACATTGTTGACACCGAATCAAACGGGACACTGGTCCAGGTTCGAAACGCCAAAAGCATCAAACGGACTAGCGGAATAAAAAATTCGTCCGCGATCATTGAAATCTTAGATGGCGTCCCCGAAGTCAAGGCTGTGGCTCCACAGGTCAATCTTGCTGCCAGTTTCCGCAATGGAGCCACTGAGATCAGCGGCACCCTATCTGGTGTAGATGTTGCCAGAGAAGACCACGTCTTTGGTATTTCTCAATATATGGTAGAAGGGCGATGGAAAGATCTTCGGTATCACCCTGGTGGCTTGATAATAGGAAAGACTTTGGCTGAGAACCTGGGAGTAAGAGTAGGCGACATCCTACAGACGGTCACACCGGATGGAAAGAATAAAAGCTATACTGTGGAAGGTATTGTAGAATTAGGCATAACATCGGTAGATGGCAGGAAGGCCTTTGTAAATATTGCATCGGCTCGGCAAATGCAGGACGAAAATGCCGACTATGTTACCGACATTCAGGTAGATATCTCCGACTATAACAAAGCCCGAAACATAGCAAAGGAACTTAGTTCTTTCATCCCTTTTACCGTAGAACCCTGGCAGGTTGCCAGTGGACAACTTGAAGTGGGTAGTGAACTCCGCAACATCATCGCACTTGCGGTATCGCTAACCATCCTCATCGTTGCCGGATTCGGCATCTACAATATTATGAACATGACCGTAAACGAAAAACTCCGTGAAATCGCGATTATGAATGCCATGGGCTTTGATGGCAAAGACATTGTCAACATCTTTCTGGTTCAGTCTGTCACTATAGGCCTGTTTGGAGCTGTGATTGGCATGGCCGTTGGTTATGGTATATCCGGGATTGTTGATAACATACCGTTCTACGTTGCTAATTGGACCACCTACCCTATGGCCTATAACATTTCTGACTATGCTTTAGCTCTGGTCGCCGGCCTGTTCACTACCTTTGCGGCAGGCTACTTACCAGCTCGCAAAGCTTCAAAAGTAGATCCAGTAGAAATCCTAAGGGGTTAAGATATGAAAACGAATTTCGTGTTGTCGACACGCTCAATTGAGAAACACTTCTACAAGCCAAAACCATTCAAGGTTTTAAAGGGCATTTCGTTTGACGTTGAACGCGGCGAATTCCTGTCAATCATGGGCAAATCTGGATGCGGTAAGACCACCCTCCTGTATGTCCTGTCCACCATGGATACGGACTATGATGGCGACTTAACTATACTGGGGCGCAATCTTCGAGGCTGTACAAAGAACGAACTGGCATCCTTCCGCAACGAACACATTGGATTTGTTTTCCAGTTCCACTACTTGCTGCCAGAGTTCACTGCCCTGGATAATGTGATGCTTCCTGCGATGAAACTCGGTAAGAAACCAAATGAAGAAATCCGTGATAGTGCACTCGTTTTGCTGGACACTGTAGGCATCAAGAGACTGGCAGATAAAAAAGCCAGTATGCTTTCCGGAGGTGAACAGCAACGAGTCGCCGTTGCCCGTGCCCTTATCAACGAACCGATCTTGATCATGGGAGACGAGCCTACTGGTAACCTCGACAGTCGTAACACCCAGATTCTTTTTGACACCCTACGCGAACTGTCCCGCTCGAGGGGGCAGACTATAGTGACGGTCACCCATGACGATGAGTTTGCTGCTAACTGCGACCGTGTTCTAGAAATGTCTGATGGCATGATCATTGACAGCATTACTTGTAATAGTTGACAGATTGCTTACCGTGAGACCTCGCAGGGCTCAAACTTTGATTGAGAGAGAGGGTTACGTGCCTGCCAATCTGCTATTAAGGATTTTTCTTGTAGTGTCGATACTCCTAAGGAAGAGGTCGCTCAACCACGGCGACCGAGAACAATTACAAGAATCCTCATAGGAAGGAGTACTCAATGATTGGAGGAATCCAAGGGGGTGGTATGTCTGCCGGCATAGTTGCCCAAGTTAAAGAGAAGGTGTTCAATAAGCTGGACGGTGATGGCAATGGCCAGATTGATCTGTCTACCGTCGAGGCACCTGGCGATGGCAAACACTTTTCGAAGATGATGGAAAGACTGACCGCTGCCGATGCTGATGGCGACGGTATGGTCAGCAAGGCCGAGTTTAACTCAATGAGGCCACCGAGTGAGCTGGCCGATCGATTTGCTATGAAAGGCTTATCTGCAGAAACCAGATTCAATCTGCTAGACTACTTAAACTCTGGAAAAGATGAAGAGGTCAAATCAGAGCTTCAAGCTGGTAGTTTCTTAGACATGTTTGCTTAATCCGGATACTTAGTTTCGTATCTCTTGGCAGATCGACAAACAGGTCGTTCTGCCATTTTCTTTTGGCAACCTTTTCTGAGTTGATTGAGTTTAAGTACAATCGAATCCGCGAATTACGCGCAGTGTTCCCCGCATTGGTGGTAAGAACGAAGAAATCAGATTCAGTCTTAATGAGAATTAACACTACTTCAATGAATAGCAGCAGAGCCTCTTACAGAATCACACTCTCGCATATAGCCAAGATTGACAGCCTTACCTTCCGGCTCTTTAGAATCAAAAAGTGCGGTTTTACAGACGCCAAACAAATGAAAGTTTTCTGAGAGTGAGGTCGGTTGAATTTTTAAGTTTTAAATAGATTGTTAGTAAAGAAGATATTAAAAGCGGAGTTGACGAACCTCGAACTCATAAATCCATAAATCGGCAGTTCTCCAAATTTATTCTATCCCGTTAGAAAATGGTTTGAAAATCTTCGAACCTATGGCGTAACGCGTTGTGCTGCATCATCTTATAAATCAAAGCGGAGGAGGTAGGAAACTAAATGGGTGGTTTTTGTAAGTCGTTACCTATCAAGAAAATACAACATAACACGCTGATAATCAACAGGTTGAGTTTATTAGTCAGTTTGATCTTTTTTAAACCATTTTGATAAATTTAGGAGTTCGGTGGGCACAAAAAAGGCACAAACCAAAAAAAGCCCGGCAATTAGAGCACTTAACTACCGGGCATAAATACCTAATCAATCGTACGATTGTATAGGCGTTTTTATTGTCCCCCTCGTTATTTAAGCAGAGTCATCTTTTTTGTAGTAGTAAAATCATTTGTTTCAATTCTGTAGAAATAGATTCCGCTACTAACTTGTTGATTTTGGTTATTGGCGCCATTCCAAGTTACGGAATGATTACCAGCTGATTGATTTTCATTAATAAGTGTAGTTACCTTCCTGCCGAGTATATTGTAAACTGAAATATTGACCCTAGACCGAGTCGGCAAGCTGTATTCGATTGTAGTTGATGGATTAAAAGGATTGGGGTAATTTTGGTTGAGCACAAAATCAGTTGGAATTATTCCAGTATTATCATTCTCCGACGCATCTAGAGGACTATCAAGAGTATGGTCGTAGGAAAAGAGTTCATTATCACCTATTAGTTGATTGTTTACTAATGTATCGATTGAGGATTCGGTTTCGATATATACGGAAAATGAATCGCTTTCTGATGCTGTGTCGTGAGGAATGATATTGATTGTATAGTTGCCTTCAATAGGATCAGCAATATCGATAATATGATCGATCTCGCCATCGTTATTGATATCATCATGATAGTAGATCCAATTATCACCGGTGGAATTGGCGGAATCGATAACAAAACCGTCTGGATCTATTATTTGTAGATCGACCGGGCAAGCGGCCGTAGTTCTTATATATTTAGGAGGAATTTCTAATTGCTCTTCTATTAAAACACACTGACCCTCCTCGGTTTTAATACTCCAATCCTGTAATTGCCCAATGATTCTTACTTCATACTCAATATCGGGTTTTAACACTTCATAGTAATCATGATCAATTGATAACCTGTTATCTGCTCCGCCCTTGACAATATAGTATAGTGGTCCGATTCCGTCATAGTGAGGACTATCATCGTTGCTAATATGTGGATCATCATTATTGTTTGGTATTAAAACTCCTTTAAAAAAACCATTGTCTGTTTTTTTACTAAGCCTAATTTCTTTTGGAATCTTAGCCAAATTATCAAAATTACTGGGTTTTAAAATAACACTTCCATATACAAATTCTGTGATTCGATCAATTCCACCCAAATTCTCATTGTGAATTGAATCAACATAAACGCCTTCATTTTGAGTGAGTGAATTAATGCTATAAAATAGAGATTCATTGTTAAAATTCGTTTTTATGAATTCACTAGCAAGATTCACAATGTGTAATCTAAATCTACTTTCTTCTAGTAAACCAGGTTTTGTAGAGTGATTCCTGCTGTGTGCTGCAGGTAAAGCCACTAATGGTATATTTCCTTTGGATAACAATGATGCTGAGGCGACCGAAACTAAACCGTCATTCGATTGTTTACCATTCAAAACGTAATTTTCTGTACCGGCAATGACAAGATGTCCACAATTACTTGTATTGTTTTGAAGATTAAACAAAACCACATTGTTTAATTCCCATAAAAACCTACTTCCTGATGCCATCATTTTTGTTGCAGGAATGTCAAATTCAAAAAATATTTCCGCTAAAATGCCTTCAAGCGTTTTATACTCTCCCTTAAATCCCTCATAAGTACCGTGATTTGGTGGTGCTATTTGAATAATGCTTTTAAACTCATTTTCATAGTCTACATGAAGACTTTCATATACACCCATTCCGACTGTATATGCTCTTGCCACCAAACCTCCTTGCGAATGGGTTAGTATATTAATTTTACTTTGCTCATTATAGAATCTCGACTGTATGTCTTTTGCTACTTCTCCCAAAATAGCTGCTGAGTATCTAATATTTTGAAGGCTTGGATAGTTAAATTGGTAGACATCGAAATCACTACTATCTTCAAATAGTTGTCTGAATGATAATCCTTCTTGTTCGCCATAGGACCAATAATCAGATTTAGGATACGTTCCCTCAATCATTAATAGCGGCTCCGTTGAATTGGCTGTTTGAGGAGTTTTAGTAGTTACTATCCATGCTATTTGAGATGAATCACCACGGAAATACTCCCTGTCAGGATATAAATATATATTGTAGTAGAGCGGTTTGTTTTGATCGCCAAGATATTCAGGATAATAGAAATCAAATGAAAATGAATAACTATTATAATCTATTTGAGCTAATATTAATTCATTATACTTATTACTATGATTTGTATAGTCTAAACCAATTCGATTACCGTCTTCTAATGGATCGAAAGAATTATTATTCCATGTAATATTTTCAGACGTAATATCAGCCTTTTCCCAGTTGCCGTCATTGTATTCGTAAAACCTTAACTCTATTCCGTTCTCCACTAATGGTTCTTCCGGTTTGTATTTTTGATACAGAGCATCAACTTCGGTCGCGTTTAAAACAGAGTTATAAACTTCTACTTCATCCAGAGACCCGTCATAATAGTGGCTGGCGCCTGAAGCAATCGTATTTCCGAATCTTAGATTAACCTCTTCATCTCCACTTATGGTAGAGGGCGTGGATGAACTCTCTAAATCCCCATTAATATACAGCTTTACACTGTTTTCATTGTCGGTACCATCCCAGGTTCCGCAAACGAAAGTCCACTCATCTATAGGTAGAAGTGGTGAAGAACATGTTCTACCTATTCCATTATATTTTACACTAAAGGATACTCCTCCGGAATATTGAGCCAGATAGAATCCATAATTATCAACTCCGGTTTCACCGCCATTAGTTATGAAATACCGATAACTGGATGCTGTACTGGCAGGTTTCACCCATGCGCATATTGTATAGGGCGGTTCATTTAAAACCGGCGAATCAAATTCAACCGTAGTATTAGAGCCGTTAAAACTGAGCGCCGATCCGTATATGCCGGCAGTCCAAGCACCATTTTGAATTGTTCCGTTAAATCCATTACCGGTAAGGTCGGTCAGAATTGTTCCATTGTTTTCATCGCAAGTCCATTTTGCAACCAGTCCTCTAACCGGCTTTAAAATATAACCGGTTGTATTATCTCGGGCGGAAGCAATACAAATAACTTCCCCGTTCCAATTTCGGGGCGGCGCCGCAATATGATCGAAATCAGTATCATAAGTGTTTAAGACCTGAGGATCTCCATATAAACCTGTGCCATCTCCTATAAAAAAAGCTAATTGCGAATTACCGCCGCTACAAGTTAAAATATCCAGATTGCCATCAAGATTAAAATCGAAGGCATCGCCAAATCCTCCCCCGGGATGACCATTTCCGCCTTCATTTAAAGGATTTGTATCGTACGATTCTCCTCCATATGAAAAAGCTCCGGTTCCATCGCCAATTAAGAGCCATGTTTGCCCGGCGTCGGCATCGTCATCCTGACCAATAATGATATCAGATTTCGCATCATTATTAAAGTCGCCGACGATTAATGATTGCATTCCATCGCTTCCGGAAGGAATCAATGAATGTGGATCAATGTTTGCAATTTGATTAAACGTTCCATCACCTAGAGAAGAGTAAACATGTAGTTTGCAGTTATTTTTCTGGTATCTATGAACAACTATATCGTCTACTTTATCGCTATCAAAATCACCGCAACCCACACCTAAGATTTCATTAACTCCTGTATTTATCGAGTCAATTGTAAATGTGTTATCTTGATTATTAGTTAAAATATAAATTTTTTTTGTTCGATTTGTTATGACAATGTCAGGATATCCGTCAAGATTGAAATCCCCTGTCGATATATCGCTATAGTTAGGATTCGGATAATTGCATTTGATTAGGTTTGATGTGATTGCAACCGAATCAGGAAATTGATTATATCCGTTGTTTAGAAATAGATACAGTTTTTCCGCGCTTTTTGATAAGGCGACCAAATCTAAATACCCATCCTTATTAAAGTCGTCTAATCCAACGCTTTGCGGTTCAAACGGATATTCGATTTCGGCAAATGTAAAATTGAACTCGTTACAAATTCCATTGAAATTTATAGCAAAAATGCAAAACAGAATAGTTAACAGTGTCTTCATAATCACCTCTAAATCTTTCATTTTGTTTATTTACTCAGATCTAACAGTATTCCCTCTGTATAATCGTAATCACCTTTGTTCTGGTCATTTACCCAGAAATATGTGCATGCGAAGATACCAATTTCCGTCAATTGTCCCAAAAGCGATAAAGGAACAGAAAACTCCATTTGATTGCCTAAAACACCTGCTGGAGAAAGAGCAATATTCGTATCCGTCATTCTATTTTTGAGACGTACATTGTCTTGTCTCCAGACAGAAATGACAAAATCTTCAAAAAGAACTTCTTCAGATGTTTGTATGATTAACTGATAACGAAAATTGTTACTATCATCACCAAAGGTTACATCTCCGACCAAATCTATTCGGAAAAACAAAGTATCATTGTATTTGCACATATATACCTTTTCAATATCTGTAAATGAATCTCCATCAGCATCCCCTTGAGGATCGCTTATAATCAATGAGGATTGTTGCCATTCCTGGAAGTTTCCATCAATTGTGATTGACTGGGAGTTAATGGAGTTAAATGTCGGTTTAGCTTGCGCCCTGACCATAATAAATTTCTCGGGTCCGTAAGGACCATAGCCTTCTATTGTACCATTTTGTGTGTATATTGCCTCTATTGTTGTAAACCCATCGGGACCTGGCGCTGTTAATGAAATGACATTCCCAGAAATAGTTCCCCAGGCGAGCAAATCTCCCATAACCAATCGGAATTCAATATTGGTATCACTTTGTACAATTTTCAGATAGCCGAAAAAGTTAGAATTTGATCCGGGTGCCGATATATTCCACCAACCTGAGATATTAACAATTTCACTATTAGAATTGCTCTCGTGGTTCGAACTTGCTGGATTGTTACAGGCCGATATAACTAAACTGACTATTAGCCCAATCAAGATTCCCGTAAACATCATTGATTTTCTCATAGCTACCTCTTTTTAAAGTTTGTTTGGTTATTTTACATATTCAAGAGGTGTGCCGAAAAGATGACAGAGTTATCCGATTTATATCGTTGTATTACAACGAGTTACCATTAAAGGAGATTTGCAGTCAGAAGCGTTTTGGTATAGCTACCAAAAAACGTCATTATTGGAAAGGTTGATTAACCTAATTCAATGTTAAAATCAATAATTTTTTTTCTGAGATTGGAGGGATCACATTTAAGGACACGCGCGGCGGCGCTTATGTTATTATTGGTTTTTGATAAAGCCTGAATGATAAGAGTTTTTTCGTATTGCTTGAGTTTAAAATGAATACTTATATCATCTTTCGCTGTATTACTTTCCTGCTCAATGTTCAAAGCGACTGAGACATCTTTTTCGGTGATGTAAGCCGAATGGGACATATCAATAACTGATTTAACCGTGTCCTGAAGCTGCCTTACGTTACCCGGCCAATCATATTCAATTAAAACATTTATAGCATTCTGATTAAATACTTTCAAGCCGTAACCATTTTTTAAGCAGTGGTTTTCTATAAAATAATCAGTTAACAACGGAATGTCTTCTTTTCGTTCTCGAAGTGGGGGAAGTGTAATCTGGATTCCTTTTAGCCGGTAATATAGATCCTCTCTGAATTGACTGTCCTTGACCATATGCTCAAGGTTTTTATGTGTTGCGCATATAACACGGACATTGACAGAGTTGATTTGGGGTGATCCGATTTTCTGTATTTCACCAGTTTCCAATACTCTAAGGAGTTTAGCTTGCGTTGTTATATCAAGGTCACCAATTTCGTCAAGGAAAAGCGTTCCGTTGTTGGCGTATTCAAACATTCCGACTCTATCTGCTATTGCTCCTGTAAAAGATCCTTTTAGATGACCAAACAATTCGGATTCAATTAAATCTGGTTGCTTGTGATTGCAGTTGAGTATGGCCATGATAGATTCGGAACGCTTACTCCTATTATGGACAGCTCTTGCGACAAGTTCTTTTCCAGTCCCGGTTTCGCCAAGAATCATAACTTTGCTATCAGTTTTGGCTATTTTTTCAATAGTTTGAAATATATCGAGCATTAATATTGATTTACCGATTATCCCGTAGCGCTCACTGGCCAGCAAAGAAAGATTCTTTTTTTCCTTGATTAGCTGATACATATTAACCGCGTTTTTTACGGAACGTATAATTCGCACCGGTTCACTACTTTTCTCAACATATTCGAAAGGTTCATGATTGTTGTCAATTTCATTTTCACCATACTCACCGGGATAACCTGTATAAAATACTATTGGTAAATCAGGGTTTATTTCATTAATCTTTTTGGCAACTTCTAAACCGTTCAGTCCAGCCATTTTAATATCAAGTATTGCTGTATCTATATCATTATTACTCTCTAAATAAGAAATGGCTTTCTCGCCACTATCAAAGCATACAGTATCGTATTGCTCTTCGAAGAGTAACTCTAACGACTCTAAAACAAAGATGTCGTCGTCAACAATAAGTATTTTACCAGATTTTTGATTCATAGTTTCAATGTATGTATTAGTCTATTGGCCAAAATATAGTAAATTTTGAACCTTTGTCAATTTCTGATACTAATTCAATTCGCGCATTGTAAAGCGTTAGTATTTTTCTTACTATCGCCAAGCCCAAACCGGTTCCCGAAAATGGTTTGGTACTATAGAACATCTCGAATGCTTTAGTTTTATCTTCACCAGACATACCGCATCCATTATCTTCAATTTCTATTACTATTGAATCACCTTGCTTAAAGACTCTGAATTTAAGTAAAGCATTGGATGTATCTATAACCGCATCAATTGCGTTTTGAAACAGATTGTTTATTAGGCTGAATAGCTGAGTTCTTGTTGCTGCAATTGATGAATTTGTTTCAATCTCTGTTATTATTCTAATATCAAATTCTTGTATTCTTGCTTTTTGTGCTTCTAACACTTCATTGAATATCTCTGCAATAAGAATCTCATTTCGGTCTTTTTCGATATCTAGTTTGGAGTAGAATTTTATACTGTTAGTCAAATCAATTGCCCTTCTAATTGTATCCGTACTTAAATCAATTAGTCTAAGGTTCTTATCTTCTTGAGAAATTCTCTTTTTTAACATAAAGAGGGAATTCATAGCTGGACTTAAAGAGTTGTGAATTTCATGGGCCATTCCGCCGGCAATATCTTTTGCCTGTTTATACTTCTCAGCTTCAATCAATTTTTTTTGAGTGTTTTTTAGTTCAACCAAAGTTTTATCCAAGTTGTCTTTTTGATTAGAGATGATGCGATTTTTCTTTCTAAATCGCATTAGGATATTCCATATTATGAACAGTATTAATCCTAATGGAATTGCCCCCGCAGCAAAAGCAAGTATTGGGTATTTGGAAAATATCATATACCAGGGAGTTTTTTCAAAATCATAAAAGACTGTTTTCCCGTTATTGTAGACGGTAAGCTGCTTTCTATCCGTTCGACTAACAACGCCGATTTTTCCTCCGTCTTTTAAAAAGGCTAATGGCTTAAATTCATTATTCAGTATCCAAATGGATTGGTTAACTCCATTAGCTATAATTTGCCTATAGCCAATATTGAGAACATCAGCGTATGCTTGAAATTGCAGTAGAGAGTTAAATTGATATCTATTGAGTAACTCTAATTCAGAGGAATAAACAATGATCTCACTGTTATTCATACTCAGAATGATTTCATCATTGTTATTCTCATCAATATCTTCGATTGCTAGTTTTCGAACTTGGTTGCTTAAGCTGGCCGATCTTAGCTGTTTACCGCCCACATCATATAGATTCAAATGGTGAGAAGTATCACTATAAATTTTACCACGCTTATCAACTGAAACCAGGTAAGCTTTACTATCTAGATTGCTACTGATCAAACCATAATTACAGCCATAATGCTTTTTCCCGGGATTGATATGCCATTGATATTCACCTTGTCCATTAAGGCATATTATATATGATTCACTATCACTAAAATCGTCTAAAACGACACCATTGTTTGGATCATCAATACCAAATATCAATCTTATTCCGGTAGTGTCCCGATAAAACAAGCAATTGTATGCATTTGTAACATGGCCGGCAACGTTATATTCCCATAAAATCGAATCATTATGCCAATCCAAACACATTAATTTTCTTGGATACAAGTCGTATCCAGTAATGCATCCTATAAGGATCTCAGGAATTTTATCATAATTTAAATCGTAAATACCACAGATAAAGCCTGTACCTTCCCAATATCCATTATTATTTCTATCTTCGCCGACACAAATAGGATTAGAATAGATTTCTTTAAAATGGGGGTCGAGAATTTTAATGAATAGTGTGTCGCCATATACATATGTTATTACTAACTCCCCAATACTATCATTATCAATATCAAATGCTTCGAAAGATTCAACCTTCTCAGTTTTGATAGTGATTTGCTGTAAAATACCTTGTTCACTTCCTAGCTTTTCATCCAAAATTACGGTTGATAGCGTATCTTTTGGAACCCATAGGTTTCGAACTCTATATTCTCCGATATTTTCAAGTGAATCTATTACTAACGATCCGGCGTATCCATTGACTTGCTCAGTTTCTACAAACTGATAAGCAAGCAGCTTAGGATCTTGATTTAGATTTATTGGTTCATCTCCACATGATAGGCAAAGGAGGAAAATTGAAATTGTTAACATTGTTGCATTTACTACTCGATTCATACTGCAAAATAGATATATATTTAATATTTGCAATAGTAACGTGCAAGGTATGAAGCTGATTTTTCAACTATTGTAGTAATTGTTTTTTTTCTATCACTTAGTAATTTTTATGATTACAATTTTGATATACGCTACAATACTAGTTTACAATTTTCGATTTTGGGCACAAAATGGACACAAGTATTTTTGAGCAAAACACATCCTGTTGTTGCACAACAATATACAGCGATAAATTTTAATGGCGGAGGAGGTAGGATTCGAACCCACGGTACCTTTCGGTACAACGGTTTTCAAGACCGCCGCTTTCGACCACTCAGCCACTCCTCCGTCTCTATGTAATACGCCAAATAAAGCGGTTATTTCCCGTC
>Ga0272443_10003174_pt1 | contig 19725 bp, 19 predicted proteins | sample SSMAcet12_FD_193581 | JGI IMG/M metagenome (GOLD analysis project Ga0272443, IMG submission 193581) | Marine sediment archaeal communities from Little Sippewissett salt marsh, Falmouth, MA, United States - SSM-Acet-12 | ecosystem: Environmental > Aquatic > Marine > Wetlands > Sediment ... | reverse complement strand
TCAGTCATGTTCAGCTACCGCTTCACTGATTACACAGATTAAATCAAGATTACTCAGATTATTTCTTGTGACTTGTGACATGTGACTTGTGACTGATGTATCAGTGTTCATCATGGTTCAAAATCTTCTTGATATTCTTTTTAAAGGGAGGCTTGATAACTCCTTTATCGGTTATGATCGCTGAGATCAGTTTATACGGAGTCACATCAAACGCAGGGTTATACACTTTTACCCTGCGGGGAGATATCTCTGATCTGCCCATGATCTTTTTGATCTCTTCAGGATCACGTTCCTCTATCGGTATATTTTTTCCCGAAACCAGGCTCAGATCAAAAGTAGAAAAAGGAGCAGCCACATAAAAAGGTATTTTATGATAAGCAGCATTTACTGCCAGGGAATATGTACCGATCTTATTGGCCGCATCTCCGTTCGCAGCAATGCGGTCTGCACCCACGATCACCTTATCCACTTTGCCTTCGGCCATTAGTACAGCAGCCATATTGTCACAGATCAACGTGACAGGAACACGGTTTTTCATCAATTCCCAGCAGGTCAGACGGGCCCCCTGCAGCAACGGCCTGGTCTCATCAGCATAAACTCTGATATTTTTATATTTTTCGGCCGCTGCATAAATAACCGCCAGAGCAGTCCCGTTTCCGGCAGTAGCCAGAAACCCGGCATTACAGTGGGTCAATATCCTATCCTGCCCATCGATCAAAGCCAGTCCCTTCTCAGCTATCCGAAAACAAAGCTGCTCATCTTCTTTTTCTATAAACCGGGCTTCCCTGAGAATAGTCTGCTTTATCACCGCTACCGGTCTGTCCGCCCGGGCATAGACTTTTTCTCTTATCCGGGAAAGGGCCCAGGAAAGATTTACTGCCGTCGGTCTGGTACTGTTTAAAATTTCAGCTGTCTTTTCAAAAGTCTTTAAAAAAACCGTTTTATCTTTTTCCGGTTTATCCTTTAAAGTCACATAAAGAGCATAAGCGGAAAAAACACCGATCAAAGGTGCTCCCCGCACTTTTAAAGTCTTGACCGCTTTCACTGCCGAGGCCAAAGTCAGACATTCTTTCCATTCCTCTTTAAGGGGAAGCAAAGTCTGGTCCAGATAAAACAATCTTTTATTTTTAAATTTAATCGCTTTCATATTTATTATTCTGAATTAATGATTAACACTGATAAATTTATGATAAACACTGATGTCATATTTATTTTATGGTGCTTAGTTCTCTGACTTGTAACCTGTAACAGGTCAATTGATTTATCTGTGTTCATCAGTATCTTTCATCTGTGTTTATCTCTTTTAACATTTATACTTATATCTTAAACACTTTGCCTGCATTTTCCAGTATCTTTTGTTTCAGCTCAGGTAAAGGGATATTTTTAGTTTCAGCAGTAAAAAGATAGACTTTTTCCACATCCAGAGGAGTGGAATTATCGCCTTTTATCCGCATATAAGGAGAATCCGTTTCCAGGACCATATTCTCTTCCGGCACATAAGCCAATAAACGCCTGCTCTGGGCATTCTTTCTCAGCACATTCAAAGAAAAAGAAAACATACCGTTTTTAGCCAGAACTCTGTCGGCAAAGGCTTCATCCTGGGAAAAACAATGAAACATTATTTTCTGATAATCATCATAATATTCATCCAGAACATCCAAAATCATCTGTGAATCCAGACGGTTATGCAGGACCAGAGGCAGGTTTTGTGCTAAAGCCATCTCAATAAACTGTCTGAACACTTCTGCCTGTCTGTCCAGAGAAAAAGGAGCTTTGCAATCAAGCCCTATTTCACCGATAGCCGCGATTCTTTTATGTTCTTTAATCCAGGACCGGTAAATATCAATGGTATCGGGACTGAACTGATCAAGGCTGTAAGGATGAAATCCCAGGCAGGAAAAAACCTGATCTGTTTCAGAGGAAAGACTCAGAGATTTTCGGCTGGAATCGATATCTATGCTGGAATCAAAACATAACAATTCTTTCCCGGCCCGGGCCAAAACCGCCCGGCGCTGGTCAGAAGATAATGAATTTAAATGACAATGAGTATCAACTAACATCAATACGGGGAAACAGCGGTACTTCTTTAGCTGTGGAAAAAGATCCTTTACTCCAGTCTGTATCTTTAAAGGAAAGCTGGTCTAAAGCTTGGTCCCGGCCCAGCTGGCGCAGGATCGAAGCTGCGGTTTTGGGCATAACCGGAGTAATATATACAGATACTATGCGTATCCCTTCCAGCAAAGAACGCATAAACCAGGAAAGTTCGTCGATCTTTTTTTCCTTCCACAAAACCCAGGGTTTGCTGTCTTCTATGAATTTATTCATGGTTTTAATAAATTCCCAGACTTTATCCAGAGCCTGCGCAAAACAAAGCTTTTCCATCTCTTTAATATACTGAGTTAACAAATTCTGCGAAAACGGCATGAATTCAGCGGGTATATCTTCATTTTCTGATTCTACCCTGCCCTGAAAATATTTTTCAGCCATATTCAAAACCCGGAAAACCAGATTGCCCAGGTCATTGGCCAGATCGGCATTGATCCGGCTGATCAGAAGGGAACGGGAAAAATTACCGTCCTGACCGAACGGAACTTCACGCAAAAGAAAATAACGCAAAGCATCTACTCCGAATTCCCGGCACAAAGCAATAGGATCTACGATATTGCCTCTTGATTTAGACATCTTTTCATCTTTGATCAGCCACCAGCCGTGAGCACAGATCAGACGGGGCGGCTCCAGGCCCAGGGCATGAAGCATTATCGGCCAGAACACAGCATGATGCCGGATAATATCCTTGGCCATAAAATGAATATCCGCCGGCCACCATTTGTCCATACTGCTCTCATCCAGAGAATAACCGAGAGCACTGATATAATTAAGCAAAGCGTCAAACCAGACATAAATAATATAGGAATCGTCAAAAGGAAGCTCTATGCCCCAGTTTACCCTTTCTTTAGGCCGGGAAATACAAAGATCTTCCAGAGTATTATTTTCCAGAAAACCCATTACTTCGTTATAACGCATCCTGGGAAAAACCGCGCCCGGATTTTTCTTAAGATATTCCTTGAGCCAATGCTCATATTTGGACATCTTAAAAAAATAATTAGTTTCCTCCACTTCTTCCAGAGCCCGGCCGCAATCAGGACATTTGCCTTCTGCTTCTTTTGCCTGAGATTCGCTGAAAAAAGATTCACAGGACAGGCAATAAAGCATCTTATAACCTGACTTGTAAATATCGCCCTGATCATATAATTTCTGCACGGCATTCTTTACTGTCTGCACATGCGCTTTGTCAGTAGTGCGGATAAAATGATCATACTCCACTTCCAGATCCTGCCAGAGCTTTTTAAAATTACCTACAATAAAATCAATAAATTCAGCCGGTTCCTGGCCCCGGTCTTTAGCCGCGGTAAATATTTTTTCTCCGTGCTCATCAGTGCCGGTCAGGAAAAAAACTTCTTCTCCCCGCAAACGGCAAAAACGGGCAAAACTGTCGGCACAAACAGTGGTATAGGCATGTCCGATATGAGGCAGACCGTTTACATAATAAAGGGGAGTAGTGATGTAGCGCTTAGTCATTCTTCTGATACGATACTTTTTCTATGCACCCGTCTTCCAGGGCAGCAAAGATCTGTCGTTTCAGCACATTGACTGCAATGACTTTACCTTTGCCCCGGGGTGTCTGTACGGTCTGGCCTTCTTTAGGCAGTCCTTTGGCAAGTTCTTTATAATTTTTATACTCATAAAAAAGACAGCACATCAGTCTGCCGCAGATACCGGATATTTTGGAAGGATTTAAAGGTAAGCGCTGAGCTTTGGCCATCTTAATGCTTACCGGTTCAAAATTTTTCAAAAAACTGACACAGCAGAGAGGTCTGCCGCAGGGCCCGACCCCGCCGAATATCCTGGCCTCGTCTCTGACCCCGATCTGACGCATCTCGATCCTGATCTTGAATATCTTAGCCAGATCTTTAACCAATTCGCGGAAATCTATCCTTCCTTCAGAAGTAAAATAAAAAATTATCTTTTTACGGTCAAAAGAATATTCACTTTCTACCAGCTTCATGTCCAGTTTATGTTCTCTGACCTTACGGCTGCAGATCTGCAAAGCATCCTTAGCCTGTTTCTCGTTATCCTTGATCTGTTTTACATCCGCCTCACTCATGGGACGGACAATAGTCTTGTATTTCAATTTTTTTTCTTCATTCACGATTTCCAATACCTCTCCGTAATCTATTCCGCGGTCGCCTTCGACAATCACCATTTCCCCGGCCTGAAGCTCATCAGTAGCGATAAAACCCGAGATATTACCCGCTTCTCTTAAACGGACCATTGCTACTCTCATAACAGACACCGCCTTTACCCTTTTGAAATTAAGGCTGCTATAAATCTACTCCAGCCGGAGGACTCAATGCCTTATCTGGCAGGCTACACGCATCAAATTTGCGGCTAAATTAAGGTTTATAGTATCCAGATTATTATATAATTCCAGGGCCCTCTCCAGTCTGTACTGCAGATCGGCACAATCCGGGCCCGGATGAGAAATTATCTCACAACTGGCAGGCTCAAGCAACTTATTTTTGTCCTGAGTCAGCTGATCTACCAAGCTATCCCTAAGATATACAATCAGATCCATAAAAAAATCCGCGGCTTTAGGCCTTTCTTTGAAACTCAGCTGTTTTTGAGAAAAAAAATCAGATAAAAGAGCCTGTTTTTTAAATTTATACTGCTCTTTTAAAGGAAAATAAAGCTTACAGCAGCGGGAAAGGATAGTAGGCAGTATCGTATCCAGCCTGTCAGCCAGAACAATGATCAAAGCCCGGCCCGGCGGCTCCTCCAGAGTCTTTAAAAAAGCATTGGCTGCTTCATCGCGCATAGTATGGGCCCGGTTAATGATCAGCACTTTTTTGTCCAGGCGTACCGGACTTAAAGAAACAAACTTCTGTGCCTCCCGGATATGTTCTATCTTTACATTTGTCTCAGGTTCAACAAACATTATGTCTGCACAGACAGGTTTATCCGCTTCCCGGCAAATATCGCAGGAATTGCAGAAAATTTCTTTATAAGGACAATTCACCAGTTTCGCTACTTTTCTGCTGAATCCGGCCAGATCACGGCCGACAAACAAATAAGCCGGAGCAATACGCCCGTTTTGTTTTAAAAAGCTGAAATATTCTATTATTTGCGGATAATCTTCCATTGCTTAAGATATTTTTCCATTGTTTCAGCCACCAGGCCGAAAATACTGTCCAGATCAGTATCAGCAGGTATCACCTTGATCCGGCCCGGCTCTTTCTCAGCCAGAGAAGCAAAACCTTTTTTAAGCCGGTTATGAAAAGAATAAGGTCTGCTCTCGATCCTGTCTTTGGAACTGATCCGGGACAAAGATCTTTTCACCTGGCTTTCCAGAAGTATGGTCAGATCAGGCACAACCCCCAGACTGAAATTTCTGGCTGCCGGTTCAGCCTCAGCCAGGCCCAGGCCATACCCCTGATAAGCGATAGTCGAATCATAAAACCGGTCACAGATAACCACTTGATATTTCGCAAAAGCAGGCTGAAGTTTTTCTTCGATCAGCTGAGTCCGGGCTGCCAGATAAAGCAGTAATTCCGTATACGCGGAAATTTTATTTTTATTAGCCAGCAGGATGTCCCTGATCATTTCTCCGGTCCGGGTAGATCCGGGGTCACGGAATACTTTGACCGATATTTTTTTCCGTTTAAAATACTTTTGCAAAAAAGCAATGACACTGCTTTTACCGCTGCCTTCCAGGCCTTCTACTGTAATGAACACCGCTTTTTTCTTCACTATTTAATCCTCCAGGAAGAGGTGCCGTCACGGTTATCTTCAATGATAATACCGGCTGCTTCCAGTTCAGCCCGGATTGCGTCAGCCCGGGCATAATCCTTATTCTTTTTGCTTTCCAGACGCAGGCGCAGCCTGGCTTCGATCTCTTTTGGCGAAAGCCCGGACGATTTTTCCCGTAAAAAAGATAATCCTAAAAGACCGGTCAATTCCTTTAACTCATTTAAAACTGCGGCCAGAAGAGAGGCCGGAACATCACTCTGTATCAGTTTATTGCTTTCATTGACCATCTCAAATACTGCCGAAAGAGCCCGGGCAGTATTAAAATCATCGTCCATAAAACTTAGAAACTGTTCTTTTATTTTTTTAAGCTTATCCGGTAAATCATCCGAAAATGATTCTGCCCCGGAAGCTCCGGAAAAAAGCTTACGCATGGCCAGATCGATCCGGTCATAAGCTTTTTTAGCCTCCTCCATCTTTTCCCAGGAAAAATCAACAGTACTGCCGTAATGGGCCTGAAGATAAAACAGCTTAAGTATGTCGGGAGGATATTTTTTTACGATCTCTTTAATGGTCACGAAATTCTTAAGTGATTTGGACATTTTCTGTTTGTTGATGGAAAGCAGACCGTGATGGATCCAGAACCTGGCAAAAGGTTTTCCGGTCAAAGCCTCGGACTGGGTCAATTCATTTTCATGATGGGGAAAAACCAGGTCACGGCCCCCTCCGTGTATATCCAGAGTATCTGCGGCAAGATACTTGCGGCTCATGACCGAACATTCAATATGCCAGCCCGGTCTGCCCCTGCCCCAGGGACTGGGCCAGGACGGCTCATCCGGTTTAACTTTTTTCCATAAAGCAAAATCCAGAGGGTCCTCTTTTTCCGGATCGGAATCAATACGCACCGAAACCAGAAGATCATCTATTTTCTTGCCTGACAATTTCCCGTAAGCTTTAAATTTCCGCAAAGAAAAATAAACACTGCCTCTTTTTTCATAAGCATATCCTTTATCGATAAGCTGTTCAATATATTCTACTATTTCTTTTATATTGTCAGTAGCTTTCGGTTCGATATCAGCGGGACTAAGCTCCATCAGCTTAAGATCTTCATAATAGCTGTCAATATAAGTCTTGCGCACTTTTTCAAAAGCCTCTTCCAGAGTCAGGCCCTGCTTCTCAGCCCAGGTCCGGGCCTTATTAATGATCTTATCGTCGACATCTGTGATATTGCGCACAAACCTGACTTTATACCCGCGGAAAACCAGATAATTCCTGATCAATTCAAACAAATATAAAGACCGGGCATGTCCGATATGGCAATCGTCATAAACAGTGACTCCGCAGGCATAAAGATTCACTTTCGGCGGATCAAGAGGAATAAACTCTTCTTTTTTCCCGGTCAAAGTATTCTGTATTTTTATCATTACTCTTTCCTTTTTAACAGCCGTAAGTCTTAAGTCATAAGTCCTAAGCAAATCCAAGGGGACTTTCTGGTATTTGATTCACATTAGCTTAAGACTTATAGCTTACGACTTAGGACTATTCCTTAGTTTATCTTCTTCTTCAAAAGTACTACTGCCATACAGGCAATAGCATCTTTTCCGCCCAGGATATCCAGACCTTCTTTGGATTTGATCTTAACATTTACCTCGGAACAGGCAAAAATCTTTTTCAAAGACTCTGTCATTGCTGCTTTATACCTGACCAGTCTGGGCTGCTCGGCAATTATGGTCAGATCTATATTTACCGCGGTAAATTTTTTTTCCGTCTTTTCCCTGACTTCTTCGGCAATGACCAGACTGGATAAGCCTTTACTGCTTTTCTCTTCAGGAGGAAAAAGATCACCGATATCGCCCAGGCCGCAAGCTCCGCAAAAAGCATCGCAGACCGCATGCAGCACCAGATCACCGTCAGACACAGCTTCCAGAGAAAAAGGGCAATCAATGACCACTCCGGCCAGGATCAGATCTCTTCCCCTGTCCTGAGAAAACCTGTGCACATCAAACCCGGAACCTATTCTGTAATCATTCATCCTTAATAAAATCCGGTTACGTTTAACGGTTACGAAGCCCGTATCGTTTAACGTTTAATGGTTACGGCAGAATAATATAAATTAAAACTTGTCACCTTTTATTAGCGTAAATCCGCGTTCTCTGGCATTCGCGTTAATTCACGCTTTAGACATTTTATTTATCTGTGTTCATCATATCCTTATCTGTGTTTATCTCTTTTTAAAAGTAATTCTGCCAGCTTCAGATCTTCAGGATAAGTGATCTTGATATTAAACAAATCACCTTCGATTATTTTAGTCTTTATCCCCGCAAACTCCATAAGCTGAGCCTCATCATAAACAGATCTGCGCTTAAATTTTTTAAACGCCTCAGTCAGCAGTTTGCGGTCAAAACCCTGAGGAGTCTGGATCGCCCAGAACTCTTCCCTCTTTACAGTTTCCCGGACAAAACCGCTTTTTACTTTTTTCAAAGCTTCTTTCTGAGGCAGACCGCAGATAACCGAAAGATTACCGGACAAGGCCCTGATCAATTTCCCAGCCAGTTTTCTGCTTAACAAAGGCCTGGCCCCGTCATGGATAATGACTTTATCAATACTATCAGTAAAAACCTTAAGGCCCTGCAGGACTGAATCCTGCCTGCGCCTGCCTCCTCTGACCGGAATGATCTTTTTCCTGCTTTGATACTGTTTCAGCAGAGGATGATGCTTTTCATCAGCCACGACCGCGATCTGCTTTACCTCAGGCAAAGAAGAAAAAAGATCCAGGCTCCAGAGATACATGGGCCGGCCGCAGACTTTGACAAAGGCTTTATCCTTATTTTTCCCCAGACGAAGGCCTTTACCGGCGCAGACTAAAACCACTCCCAGATTCATGCTCAGTTGTTTTTCATCCCGCAAGTTTAGTAAAAATTATCCTGCCGCTGGGAGACTGCAGAACAGAAGTAACTTCGATATTGACTTTTTTCCCGATAAGCCAGCGGGCATTCTCCACGATGACCATAGTACCGTCATCAAGATAGCCTACAGCCTGATTTGCTTCTTTACCCTCTTTGATCAGTTTCAGGTTCATCTGTTCTCCGGGCATCAAAATCGGCTTCAAAGCATTGGACAGGTCATTGACATTAAGCACTGTAACCCCTTCCAGCTGGGCAATACGGTTAAGATTATAGTCAGTGGTCAAAATCCTGCCGTCCATGCTCTTAGCCAGCATCACCACTTTAGCGTCTACTTCCTTGATCCCTTCAAAATCATCTTCTGTGATCTCCACTTCTACATTCGGTTCTTTTTTCAGATTATGCAGGATCTCGATACCCCGCTTACCTCTCTGCCGTTTAAGATGGTCAGTGGAATCAGCCAGAGTCTGCAGTTCTTTCAGAACAAATCTGGGTACTACCAGACGTGCTTCCAGAAAACCGCATTTAACAATATCAGTGATCCTGCCGTCAATAATACTGGAAGTATCGACCACAGCCACATCTTCTCTCAATTCCTGGCGTTTGAACCGTACATAAGGTATGACCAGATGGAATTCCTCTTTACCTTTCAGTCCCAGGGTCAAGCCCAGATAGACAAAGACCAGGGTCAGCATCACTCTCAGAGGATAGCCCACATTTTCCGGCATCTGAAACAGATTAAGAAAATCACCGAACAATCTGGCCATGATCAGACCCAAAATCACGCCGAACACAGCAGCAGACAGGCCTTTTAATGATACCCTTCTGGCCATAAACTCAAAAAAAGCAATAACTGCACCCAGAACCAGGCCGATAAGAGCGAAATAAATATGTTCCGGACCGCCCAGAAGATAGCCTACCCCTCCGCAGATCAGGATAAAAAATATCCTGATAAAAATAAGACTTTCCATAACCAAACCTCCTTTATAAAACCGAATAACAAAAAATAGTTAAAGGGAATTGAAATTATAACTTATATCTTTCCCTTTTCCTTGCGGCAAAGCCGCCTCTCCTACATTTACTTTTTCCTTTTGAAATTCGAACGGTCAAACTAATAGGACTTCGAATTTCATCCCGCTAAGCTGCGAAATACTTTTCGCTATTCAGGCTTCATCGGGATCTTTTTCCCTTGCGCTTCAGCGCATCTCGACCATACCGAAGCTTCGCTTGTCCTGAGTATGCCGAAGGGTTCGGGACAAGTCGACCATCGACCATCGACCATCGACCATCGACCATCGACCATCGACCATATTATTCTACCACGTTTTTTCCACTGCCTGCTTCAAATAAGCAACCGGCTCTGTCTGTATTTTAATCCCGGTCTTATCCAGTTCCTTGCGGTTGCCTTCAGGCAGGAATACCCGCTTGAAACCGGCCCGTTCGATTTCCTTCATCCGGCTGTGAATATTGGATATGGTACGGACCTCACCGGCCAGTCCGACTTCACCGAGAAAAACCGTACCTTTGGGAATCACCTTATCGCGGAAACTGGAAATAATAGCCATACAGGCACCCAGATCAGCACTGGGATCATTTATTTTCAGGCCTCCGCTCACACTTAAAAAGACATCTTCTCCGGAAAGAGAAAGTTTAAGCCGTTTTTCGATGATCGCCACTAACAGGGAAAAACGGTTGAAATCAAAGCCCAAAGATCTTCTCCTGACAACTCCGAAATAAGAGCTGGACGTCAAAGACTGCAGTTCAACGATTATGGGACGGATCCCTTCCACCACTGAAACCACACTGCTGCCGGCCACAGCATCCTGTTTATGGGGCAAAAAAAGCTCAGACAGAGTTTTTAATTCGCGCAGGCCCTGAGCCGTCATCTCAAAAGCAGCCAGTTCACCGCTGGCCCCGAAACGATTTTTGATCGAACGGATAATACGGTAACTGGACATGACTTCATTTTCAAAATAAAGCACACAGTCCACAATATGTTCCAGCAGTTTGGGCCCGGCAATCGCCCCGTCTTTGGTCACATGTCCGACTATAAAAACCACCATACCGGTAGACTTGGCTACCTGTGTCAAAAAATCGGCACATCCTTTGATCTGGGAAACACTGCCTTTTTGCGCATCCAGCTGAGGATGCGACACTACCTGTATGGAATCGATTACCAGGAAATCAAACTTTTCTTTCTGCAGATGACGGTAAACTTCATCCAGATCGTCTTCATTCAAGAGATAAAAAGAATCTGCGGCCAGGCCCAGACGCTGGGCCCGCAATCCCACCTGCTCTACTGATTCTTCGGCACTGACATAAAGGACCTTGCCTTTAGCCGCGAGTCCGGCACTGACTTCCAGCAAAAGCGTAGACTTGCCTACTCCCGGCTCGCCTCCCACAAGGATGACCTCGCCCTTGACCAGTCCTCCGCCCAGAACATTGTCCAGTTCGCTGATGCCGGTATCGATCCTTTGCAGTTTACGGCTGCCGATATCGTCCAGAGCAGTAAGCTCGGTGCGGGGAGCTTTACGCTGTTTAACAGCTTTTACTTTTTTTTCCTGGGAAAAAGACTCCCAGCTCTCGCAAACCGGGCACTTACCCAGCCATTTGATCGATTGATAACCGCATTGTGCGCAGACAAACATAATTAATACACTTTAAAAAAGTTACAAGTCACAGGTCACAAGTAAAAATACTAATTAAATATTATGAACACAGATAAAACCGGTTACGTTTAACGGTTACGACCCATTCGACCTTGCTTCGACATAGCTCAGCACAAGTTGCTCAGGGTAGTCCTGAGTGACCTGTCCTGAGTATCATCGAAGGGAATCGAAGGACGATACCCGTATCGATAATGGGTTACGGATTACGTCTCTTTTCCAAATATTTTACATTGCCGTTAAACGTCAGACGATACGGGCTTCGTTACCCTGACCGTCGTTATACACTATTTGCGTTTCTTTTTTTCTTTGGGCTTGTGCAGCAGTTTCCAGGGATGCTGTTTCAGATCTTCGATAAATTCTTCGGTTTTCTGATAAATAGAATCGTCATAAATAAACCGGCCCAGGTTGCCTTCTTTACTTTTAACTACCTCCAGAATATCATAAAGATCACCGGTCAACCCTTCGACATTACCGACAATATTCTTTAAAGAATCCTGAAAATCAGCTTCATTGATAAACTTATTGAGATCGGTCATAGTCTTATGGAAAGAAGACATAACCGTAAATAAGGGTACAGCCGAGATCCCGGCCACGGTTTCCTCCTCGATCATGAACCCTTCGATCTTTTCCGGAGGAATTATTTCCAGATATTTTTCACCGAACAGGCTCAGCGAATTGATAAAAACTTCTGAATTCCGGGGTATTTTAATCTCCCTTTTAATCTTGGCATAAACACGCACCGTAGGATCCAGATCATATTTCTGGATCTCGACCTTGGTTACCTCGCCTACATTGACTCCGCAAAACCGTACCGGCGAAGCCGATCTTAAGCCTTCGGCAAAAGAAAAATCGATTTTTATAATATAACTGCCTTTCATAAAAGAGACATCCTGGATAGAGAGAGCAGCCAGGAAAACCAGCCCTACCGCGATCAGGATAAATATCCCGATTTTTATCTCCCTGAGAATCTTTCTCACTTCCAGTATTTTTTTCTTCATTCTATACCTCCGTCTCTTTTATCGGTCCTTCGGAACTGCCATTCATAAATTGAATAACCCGGGGATCAGTAATGTTCTCCAGATCTTCTTTCCTGCCTTCAAAAATAATCCGCCCCTGAAGGAGAAAAGCACAGCGCTGAGCTATCTTTAATCCCACCGGAAGATCATGGGTAACCACCAGAGTAGTTATCGACAAACGCTGGTGAAGGTCTTTGATCAAAGTCACGATCTTATCTATGGAAATAGGGTCCACTCCTGTAGTCGGCTCGTCATAAATTATGATTTTAGGGCGGTAAATTATAGCCCGGGCAATCGCTACCCGTTTGCGCATACCCCCGCTCAATTCATAGGGATAACGGTCATTAATACCGGACAAACCCACCAGGCGCAGAGTCTGGGTCACTTCTTTGGTGATCTGGGCCTCACTAAGGTCGGAATGATGATACAAAGCAAAACCCACATTTTCCTTGACCGTTAAAGAATCGAACAAAGCGCTGTTCTGAAACACAATGCCGAATTTAAGCCTGATCCGGTCCAGTCTTTCCTTAGGCAGCTTAGTCAGGTCTATACTATCGATAAACACCTTGCCTTTATCCGGGCTGAGCAAGCCCAGCATATGCTTAAGCAGCACAGTCTTCCCGGCCCCGCTGCGTCCCAGGATAAGAAAAGCCTCTCCCTGTTCCACTTCCAGGTTAACGTTATTCAGCACTCTCTTATGCTCAAATGATTTAGTAATATGTTCCAGTTTAATAATACTCATACAAATACAAAATAAAAAAGCGCGGTTAATATACAGTCACAGATAATGATCAAAAGAAAAGAACGTACCACTGAATTGGTCACTACTCTGGCTACATCAGAAGAAGACTGAGGCTGAAAACCTTCGTAACAGGAAATAAAAGCAATGATCCCGCCAAAACAGAATGATTTCATCAGTCCGCTGATAATATCTTTGTACTGCAGAGCTTCAAAAGTCATCCTGAAATAAAGACCGAACGGTATTGCGAATTTCATCGATCCCACCAGATATCCGCCGATAATACCCAGAAAATCGGCATAGATCACCAGCAAAGGCAGAGTGATCAGAAGACTCAGCAATTTGGGTACTACCAGATAATCAAAAGGGCTGACCGCGAATGCTTCCAAAGCATCAACCTGCTCGCTTATTTTCATCGATCCGATACCTGCGGTGATCGAGGCGCCGGAACGGGCAGCCACGATCAAAGAACCCAGAACCGGCCCCAGTTCTCTGGTTATGGATAAGGCTACCAGAGAAGCGATATATATTTCGGAAGAAAGCTGCTGCAGCTGATAAGCAGTCTGAAAAGCAATGATGATCCCGACGAAAAAAGAGATCAAAGAGACCAGGCAAAGACTGTTGACCCCGATAAACTCCATTTCCCGGAACAAGACTTTTAAATTTCTTTTTCCGGTAAAGAGAAAATAAAAAGTATCTTTGACAAAAAAAGCCAGACTGCCGATATATTTAAAAAAGCTCTCAAGATTCATCAAAACCTGTTTGATCAAAATTCATTCCTTTGTTCAAAACCGACTATTGATTTATCGTCTTCCATGCGCATTTTAAGAAACTTATCCTCACCCACCTGATAGCGGAACTCAGCCCCCAGATCATCCTGAGACCGGTCTTTATTCCGCACACTGCCGAAAGTAACTCCCATACGTTCGTCTATATCTTTGGAAAAACCCATGGAATTTATACCGGAAAAAACTTTCCAATCCCCCAGGCTGACTTCCCGGGAAGAAAGATGAGAAGGCAAAAACATATTACGCAGGTCATTGACATTAACAAACCCGTCCATGCTGAACTGAGACCCGTCGTGCAGACTTATCCGGGAATCATTCAAACGCAGATACGGAAGATATCCGGAGCAGAAAATCCTGGCCTGACGGAAAACTTTACCCTGATAAGTACCGTCTTTAATAAATACTGTACCTTTAACCCAGGGTTTGCTCAAGTCACCGCTGATCTGCAGTTTTCCCCGGAAATCACCTTTGACTTCCCGGGCATCAAGTACAGTATTGACATTTACGGTCAGATCAATAGTGCCCAGAGCCAGATCTATCTTTCCCGTAGCCAGAAAGTTATCACCTTTGATATAGGTGATATTGAACTCACCCTGTTTTTTGATTATCTTGGCTTCAAGCTGATGTACAGGATAAGCTCCCAGAGAAAGGTCTTCTGCTTTGACTTTATATACAGAACAATTTTCTCTCTCAGTGCGGGAGACATGGAAATCTCCCCGGAAATCAAGCTCGCCCAGAGAAAATTCAGCAAGAGAGATCAAATAATTGCTGTCCTGAGGCAAAGAAGCAAAAACCTTATCTGCCAAAGCAAAAACACAGCAAAGCACAAGCAAAAAAATAACTGAAATTAACAGCCTTTTTTTCATTCAAAGATAAGATGATCCCCTTTTAATTTTGCCACCACTCTGGCCAGTTCAGCGCTTTTGTCAATATCCTTGAACCTGCCTTTAATGATATCTTCAGCCAGAGGATCTTCTAAAAATCTCTGGATCACCCGCTTTAAAGGTCTGGCCCCGAATACAGGGTCAAACCCTTTTTCGATAAAAAAGTCGGTAGCTTCAGGAGTAAGGTCAACCTGAAACCCGAGATCTTTCAAACGGTCATTGACATGTTCGATCTCGATCTGTACTATCTTGCCTAAAGCTTCCTTATCCAGAGGTTTAAAAACAATGATCTCATCCAGACGGTTAAGGAATTCCGGCTTAAAAGTTTTTTTAACTGCTTCCAGAAGCTTATCTTTCATTTTATCATAACTGATATCTTCCTCCACTGCCGTAAACCCCAGAGAACCCTGCTTACGGATTATCTCAGCCCCGACATTGGAAGTCATGATCATGATCGTATTGCGGAAATCCACTTTGCGTCCGTAACTGTCTGTCAAACGGCCTTCTTCCAGTATCTGCAGCAGCAGATTAAACACATCAGGATGAGCTTTTTCGATCTCATCCAAAAGAACCACTGAATAAGGACGGCGGCGTACCCGTTCAGTCAATTGTCCGCCTTCTTCATAACCGACATATCCCGGAGGAGCTCCCACCAGACGGGAAACATTGAACTTTTCCATATATTCACTCATATCGATCTGGATCAAAGCCTCTTCATTGCCGAACATGAACTCAGCCAGAGCTCTGGCCAGCAAAGTCTTACCCACTCCGGTGGGGCCGAGAAAAATAAAAGAACCTATCGGCCGGCGGGGTTCTTTGATCCCTGCTCTGGCCCGGCGCACGGAACGGGCAATAGATTCCATAGCCTGGTCCTGTCCGCATACTGTTTTTTTCAGTTCTTCCTCTATTTTCATCAGCTTTTCCGATTCTTTTTCCTCGATCCTGAATATCGGTATGCCTGTGATCTGAGCAACCAGTTTAGCGATCTCTTCCTCAGTAACAGTAGGCACGATCTGATCTCTTTTTTTATTCCATTCCCGGCGCAGATTTTCCAGTTTAAGACGCAGGCTCTTTTCCTCGTCGCGCAACCTGGCTGCTGCCTCAAAATCCTGCTGTTTGATAAAAGCTTCTTTTTCCCTCACAATATCATTCAGCCTCTGCTCTACTTCCTGTATTTCCTTGGGCACGGTCAGCACCGCCAGGCGGGACCGGGCCCCGGCCTCATCTATAAGGTCAATGGCCTTATCCGGCAAAAACCGGTCGGAAAGATAACGGTCTGACATCTTGGCTGAATTAAACAAAGCATTATCAGTAAAATGCACCCGGTGATGAGCCTCATATTTATCACGCAGACCTTTCAATATCTGAAAAGTCTCATCTACTGTATTAGGATCGACATAAATAGCCTGAAACCTTCTTTCCAGAGCAGCGTCTTTTTCGATATATTTACGGTACTCATCAAGAGTGGTAGCACCGATACACTGGATTTCCCCCCTGGACAAAGCAGGTTTAAGTATATTGGAAGCATCGATCGCTCCTTCAGCAGCACCGGCTCCTACCAGGGTATGAAGCTCATCTATAAAAATAATGGTGTCCTTGGATCGTTTTATTTCTTCCATTACAGACTTGATCCTTTCTTCGAACTGGCCGCGGTACTTGGTGCCCGCGATCATTAAAGCCAGATCAAGACCGATGATCCTTTTTCCCCTTAAAACCTCGGGCACATTGCCGAAGACAATGCTCTGAGCCAGTCCTTCCACGATCGCGGTCTTACCTACACCGGCCTCTCCCAGAAGCACAGGATTATTTTTAGTCCTGCGGGAAAGAACCTGGATCACCCGCTCGATCTCAGCAGCCCTGCCTATAACCGGATCAAGCTGCCCGTCACGCGCGTTTTTAGTCAGATCACGTCCGAAAGAATCCAAAGCCGGGGTCTTGGACGCGGCATGAGCAGTGCCGGACGCAGTATGCGCTCCTCCCAGCAGGGAAGATATTTCTTCCTTTACTTTTTCCAGATCTATACCCATACCGTAAAGGACCTGATTAGCCAGCCCTTCACCTTCCCGGATCAGACCCAGGAGAATATGCTCTGTACCGATATAATTATGTCCCAGAGAACGGGCTTCCTCAGCAGCCAGCTCCAGGGCTTTTTTTGCTCTGGGCGTAAAAGGTATGTCCCCGACCACACTGGTCACGCTTCCGGAAGTGATCAATTTTTCGATTTCCAGACGCAGCCGCTCCAGGTCAGCACCCAGGTTCTGCAGCACGGCACAGGCCACACCTTCCCCTTCTCTGACCAGACCCAGCAATATATGCTCAGTACCTATATAATCATGATTAAAACGGCGTGCTTCTTCTTTAGCCAGTACCAGTACTTTACGTGCCCTTTCAGTAAAACGATTAAACATGTTATCCTCCTAAACTTCCGCGCAAAAGAGAAGCGCGCAAAAAATCGCGAGCCTCCTCTCTCAGCAGCTTACTTTCTTTCTGCTGAAGATGTGCCGGTTGAATACTGATAAATAAATTATTTAATACTTCTCTTTTAATTCTTTTAATTATACCTAAATCTATCCCTAAATACAACATGGAAAGATGGGAAAAGGCTTCACTGGTAGTCATCAGCCGGGCCTGGCGCATTATACCCAAAGCTCTCCAGATCTTGTCCTCTACCGTAAACTTATATTTACGCAAAAGCATTTGCCGGGCCTGTTCTTCCTGTTCCTTGACCTGCAGCACTATTCCGGAAAGATTATCAACCAGTTCTTCCTCACCCAGGCCCAGAGTAACCTGATTGGATATCTGAAAAAAATTACCCAGAGCCTGGGTCCCTTCCCCGAACAGCCCTCTGGCAGTAAAAGAAAGCTTGGACAGCAGTTCCAGGATTTTATCGATCCGCTTACTTAAAACCAGAGCCGGAAGATGCAGCATGCAGGAAGCACGCAATCCTGTGCCGGCATTGGTAGGGCAGCAGGTAAGATAACCGAATTCGGGAAGAAAAGCAAAAGACAAAAACCGGGATAGTTCATTGTCCAGTTTATTGATAATCTGCCAGCTTTTTTCCAGAGAAAAGCCGGGACCAAGCAGCTGCAGCCGCATATGGTCTTCTTCATTGATCATCAAAGATATTTGTTCATCGTCCGAGACCAGCACTGCTTTACCCTCAGGCACAGCTGCATGCTCACGGCTGATCAAATGGCGTTCAGCCAGAAGACTGCGTTCCAGCTCGCTCAATTCAGGCATCTGCAGAAAACAGTTATCCCGGAAGCGGAGGATCTTTTCACCGGCAGCCCTGACTGCCTTGATGATCTCTCTTTTCTGTCCCGGTTCTGCCCGGTTGGGAAAAGGAATATCCCTTAAATTCCTGGCCAGCCGGACCCGGGAAGAAAAAATTATATCCGAATCAGGGCCTTCACCGCAAAACCAGCTGCTGCCTGACTGCAGAAAAGATTTAAACAGATCTTTTCTATTCATCTTTTTTCTCCAGATTCCTGATCCGGTCCCTGATCCGGGCCGCCTCTTCATACTCTTCCAGCAGTACCGCCCGGTTCAGCCTTTCCTTTAATTCCGCTATTATCTGTTCTTGGGAAACATTTTTTTGCTGAAAACAAGGCCCTTTACCGGCATGATGAACGGAACCGTGGATCTTGCGCAGCAAAGGCACCAGCTGGTCCCTGAATACCTCATAACATTTACTGCAGCCTAAACGGCCGCTTTTCTTAAATTCGGCAAAAGTCAGACCGCAGCCCGGACAGACAGCGCTTTTTTTCTCCCGCAGAGATTTTTTATCAAAAAGGCCGCTCAAAAAATCAGTAAGACTTAACTGATGCTTAAGCTCTTCGCTTTTTGCTTTAGCGCATTCATCGCAAAGATGCAGTTCCATTACCTTGCCGTTAATGATCTCGGTAAGATGAACAGTAGCGTTTTTTTTCTGACAAATATCGCAAAGCATCCCCTGTCCCCCTGTAAACAGCAATTATTTGATTTTTAAAATCTACCTTTTATTTGTCAGGGTATATTTAACCCCGTCTTTTGCGGTAAGTCTGGTGAATTCCTTTTTTATGGAGTTGTAGACCTTGCCCGGTTTTCCTGAACCTATAGTCCGGCCGTCAATACCGACGATCGGTATTATTTCCGCAGCAGTTCCGGTCAAAAAAAACTCATCAGAGACAAAAAGTTCATGTCTGGTCAAAACTGTCTCTTTGCTTTTGATTTTAAGCTTTTTAGCTATATCCAGAACTGCATCGCGGGTAATACCGCGCAAAGTACCCATATACTGAGGAGTAGTGTATAAAACATTGTTCTTTACCATAAAGATATTATCCCCTGTACACTCTGACACATAACCGAGATGATTAAGCATCAAAGCTTCCTGATAACCGGAATTAACCGCCTCGATCTTGGCCAGGATATTGTTCAGATAATTCAGGGATTTTATCTGAGGGTTTACAGCCTCGGAAAGATTTCTGGTAGTCGGCACAGTAATGATCTTCATACCCCGGTCATAAAGTTCTTTGGGATAAAGAGATATATTATCGGCAATGATCACCACACTTTCATTACCGGAACATTTTCTGGGATCAAGCCCCAGATCGCCTGTGCCCCGGGAGATCACTACCCGGATATAGGCGTCTTTCAGCTTATTGGCCTGCAGAGTCTTGATAATAGCGGAAATCATCTGTTTTTTGCTCAAACTGACAGAAAGCATTATGGAATGAGCCGACTCATATAAACGGTCAATATGTTCTTTTAATCTGAAAACAAGACAATTATAAGAACGGATACCTTCGAACACACCGTCCCCGTAAAGAAACCCATGATCAAACACAGAAATTTTAGCGTCTTTTTTATCTACCAGTTTGCCGTTAAGATAGATCTTCATACTTCCTCCTGCCTTTTTACTGAAAATATTTATGTTTTTATG
>Ga0272443_10003173_pt1 | contig 19731 bp, 11 predicted proteins | sample SSMAcet12_FD_193581 | JGI IMG/M metagenome (GOLD analysis project Ga0272443, IMG submission 193581) | Marine sediment archaeal communities from Little Sippewissett salt marsh, Falmouth, MA, United States - SSM-Acet-12 | ecosystem: Environmental > Aquatic > Marine > Wetlands > Sediment ... | reverse complement strand
GCTCTTGCGCCGCCGATTCCGTTACCCCATGCCAGGGCGATATCCTTGGCGTCTCCGGTTGCATCTTTTTCAATGGCTATCAGGCATGGTACGCCGCCGCCTTTTTCATATTCGCTGCGAACCAAGTGTCCCGGACCCTTGGGGGCAATCATTACGATGTTAACATCTTCCGGCGGAACGATATATTTGAAATGAATGTTGAAGCCATGACAGAAGCCGAGAGTCTGACCTGCTACGAGATTCGGTGCAATCTGGCTTTCATAAACCTTTGCCTGCATTTCGTCGGGGATAGTGACAATAATCAATGCAGCTCCATCCATAGCTGTTTTAATATCGGATGGTGAGAAACCATGCTCGGTAGCGAGTTTGAAATTGTCGGTTCCCTCGAGTTCTGCGACGGCAACTTCAATGCCGCTGTCCCGCAGGTTCAGGCTGTGAGCGTGGCCCTGACTGCCGTAACCGATGATCGCAACTTTTTTACCCTTAAGCGCGTCAATCGGAGCATTATCTTCATAATGAATTTTCAATGCCATAATTTTTCTCCTTGTCTATATTGAAAAATAATCGTTATTCTTATTTATCAGTTTAAAATTATCCGGCAGGGGGCTTATTTTGCCGATACGAGCCGGTAAAACACGAAAAAGCACATTATATAAATAGTTTTCAAATAGGCAAGGATTTTATGGAAGTGCACGTTTTCAACGATTTTTCTATATGGAGCTATCGTTCGAAAGGGCGGCTAAACGCTCGGCGGCGAGTTGATATTTTTCTTTACCAAGACGGCTGATAATTCTCTCTTCTTTCGGGAACATTATCCGGAATTGTTCTCGATACTGGTTTTCAATATCTATAGTGTTTTGATAATGTTCGATTGCCATATCGGTTTTGCCAAGCTTCTCGGCTATTTGAGCAAGATTGAAATGCAGGCGTTCGCTGCCGGGATAACGATTTTTCGCTTCCATAGCGGTATCAAGAGCTTTTTGCAGCCAATCATTTTTTTCCTGACCTGATGAGATTTCCGAAAGATTTTGATAAACCTGCGATAATCGCTCGAAATCTTTGAAAGAAGCATAGTTTCTTTCGATAGAAACTATGAGACAATCCCGAGCCTGTTCGAGCAGTTCGCGGTTGTTATCAGGTGATAACTGTGATTGTTGCAGGTAGAGCCTCGCATTCATCGATGGTGCCAGTGAGCTTAATTTATCATCTTCGGAAGCCGAATCCAGCATGTTATGAGCAGTATCAAGGCGGCCAAGAGAAATTGCCTCTTCGGATATGATGATTTTTCCTGTAGTTGCAGCTACCGGGATAAGGGCAATCTTAAATAAGGCAATGCAAATTATTAAAGCCGCAATCGATGAAATTAATTTTACTGAAGATTTCGGAACGAAGCAAAATTGTCGTTTTGGTTTTGTTAGATAATTATTCGCTATGAGGCAAGCAATCAAAAACCAGAAGGCAGTAAATACTCCCGGCTCGAAAATGGCATAGTCGGTCATGCCGTGTAGAAGGACGCCGAGAAGAGCGGCTAAAATTAAATCAGGAAAGAATTCGTAATTTTTTTTGTCGGGATTGGCTTGCTCATTCGGCTGTAATAGTTTTTTCAGGAATAATAAGCTGACAATAAAAACCGCCACAGGTGGGGCATAATATCTGATTAGTATATAAATCACTACTGCGTTGTCACCAATGCCCAGTGCTGCAAATAAATTGAGTCGGGCGAGCAGAAAAGCTAACCATATACAAAGTATTATAAAGATGGGTTTTATCCTGAAAGGTTGCTCTAAAGGCCGCCACTTTTTCCGAGTATCATCTGAGAGTTCAGGCTGTTTAGCAAAAGCTGCTTTTAATAACGGCACGAAAATCATTGCTAAAAAGCCAATGAGACCGAGCGGACCGTATTGAGTTAAGATGCTGAGCGGGAAATTATGCGGGTCAGTGACACTTTCCAGGGCTGCGGCCGGCTTGTAATGTGAATAGTAATTAGAAAAATTGCCGGGACCGACTCCCGTCAATGGATAATCTGCATACATTTTTGCCGAAGCCTGCCAATATTGCCATCTGACGAGCATTGAGTTGCCTCCGGGCAGGCGTTCGTGAGTTAATCCGTACCGGATGAGTATCCCGCCGAGCACAAAACACAGGAGCAAACATAAAACCAGTGATATTTTTTTATAAACATCGGGAAGTTTTCTGAACAGAAAAAGTACAGAGAGCGTTAACAATGCAAATATTAATCCGATAAGTGCTCCTTTACTTTTAGTCAGAAACAGGGCAAAGAATATAACCGCTATAATGGCACGATGGGCAAAAATTATTTTAGGGTTCAAAGAGCCGGATTTTTTATTTTTGATTCTTCCAAGAAACAATGCTATCGCAGCGAAGAGTGACATCAATAAAAAAGAACCCGCGGAATTACGCGTCGTGAAATACGCCTTGACATTTGGAGTGTAAAGTCTGTGTTCGAAAAGAAAATGCTGGAGAGTATCGGGTTCTATACCGAAAGCATCGAGCATACTTTGCGGATTCTGCTCGTATTGCTCGATCGTCATCTTGTTTTCGACTAAAAGCTGTTCGGCGCATTGATATGCAGACAAGACTCCTAAGGCTGCTATAACGGCCAGTACTAATTTTATTTTTACGGGAGAATCCAGAATCTGGACCAGCACAACGGCACACAATACAGGAGTTAGTATCAGGAAAACATTGTTAATTACCAGACGCTTATCCGCCGCGAATAAGCCGGAAATGATCGAGGCTATAAAGAAAATAAATAAACCGATTTCAATTCCGGTGAACCGATATGAGAATCTCCTGCTGCATAAATTCCAGACAAACCACAGAACGAAAGATAAAAATAGACCGAAAGAAATGTACATGCTGTAAAGACTATCGCTCATATTCATCGAGAAAGTGCTCGCTTGAACGGTAGGCCCTTCGGTAAAAATTGTGCGAAGTACAATAGCACAAAGATAAAAAACCAGCAGGACGTATTCTACGGCTTTTAGACTTTTGCTTTTAGTTATATTTTGATTATTCCTGGGATTTTTCATTCCCGGCAGTCGTCTCGAAAATAGCGATAATTGATAATACCATAATAGTCTGAACGAAAATCATAATTGCTCCGGCCAGATCGACCTGATATAAAAAGGTTGCTCCGAGGCCGGTGCAAAGTGTAGCAAGGTAAAGAATTAAAACCGTTTGTTTATCATTGAAGCCATGTTTTCTGATACGATGAGAAAAATGCTGAGTGTCACCCACGAATGGACTTTTTCCCTGACAAATTCTCAATAAAGTTACACTTATAAAATCATAAAGCGGAACGGCCATTACTATAAGCGGCATTAAAACCGGATACCACTGTCCGCTTAGTGCCTGGTTATAATAGGTCGTTCGCAGGCTCAGCAGTGCTACAAAAAAACCGATAACCAGCGAGCCTGCATCACCCATAAAAATTTTAGCCGGCGGAAAATTCAATACAAGAAATCCCAGCAGGGTGCCAATGAATACCAACGCTAATCCGCCGATGAAAACCTGCCCGTTCAATGCAGCCGCAGTGAATAAAATGCTGCTTGTTATAACCGCAATTCCGGCCGAGAGTCCGTCCATGTTATCAAGAAAGTTGAACGAATTCATGATTAGGACAATCCAGATTGCAGAAAGCAGTGAAGTAATTATTTTATTTTCGATGAAAAACTCAACACGAATATCTGCGAAAAAAGCAGCGGCAATAGCTACCATGAATTGAACGACGAGCTTAAAGAAAGGGCCGAGATGTTTCTTGTCATCCCACAGACCGAGAAAAAATAAAATAAACAGAAGAAGTAAAATTAGCATAAGGTGATTTATCTTGCTTATAAATCCGGCAGCATGAATAGTAACGGATTCATCGAGCCAGTTCAAATGTCCCGGGACTATAAGGTATTTGACAATTGCCGCCGAGGCTAAAATAATTATCGCCAGGCAGGAAAAAATGGCTATGCCTCCACCAAGCGGCACTGTTCTTGCTGAAAACCTGTCAACGGCGGGTTTTGATACAAAGCCTGTACGAAGCGCAAATAATCTTATTAAATACCCGAGTATTATTGACAGTAAAAACGAGCCTATGACTAAAACTACTGCTAATAACGTTATTGGTTGAATAACCGTAACTCCTTAATCGCGTTTTACACTATCAAAATTCATTTTCGATGATAATGTATAATTCATGATATAATTTATAATATGAATAGCCTTTGTTATCAATCTAAAACACAGTTTTCTTAAAAATCAATTTTACCTCCCAGTTGCACTGAAATAAACCGTAGGGCCATTTTCATATTCTTTTTTTCTCCAGTTCGTATCAACTGCTGAATCGAAGATAGTCTTATCAAGAAATTCTATATCGACATTTGTTATAACGGCTGAAGGCGGTTTTTCTGAAACCAATCCGGAGATACTGCTCGGGCCGGTTGTTTTTGTAATGCGACGTTCTTCTGCTGAGAGATAATCGGCTATTCTGTATACAAAAGGTCCGCAGGAAAGTTCCGTATAAATATCACAGCCGCCTTCTATTGCATAAAGAGGAGCTAATGTCAGTATTAATCCGGGTCTTGCCATCTCATCTGCAATATCCTGTGCAATTCTGTGTAATTCTATCGGAGCCCACACTTCTGGTACGATAACCGAAGGGATTCTTTGAATTACTACAGGATATGTCACTACTGAAACCAGAACGCCGATAATAATGATAACAATAGATATCTTATAGTATTTACGAAACTTTTTTACAGATGATTGATTTTGTAAAAACAAAAATGGAAATGCAAGGCTGATTAATATAAAAGCAACAGGAACTGCTAAATATTGTTGCCACATTGTCGGCGGGATAAAAGCAGCGATAAAAAAAACAAGCGGCACCAAGGCAGTCAAAAGCACTTTCGGTTTATCATTTATTTTTAGGTTATGGCGCAGAAAAATAATTGTCACCCAGAGATAAATTGCTATAACCATTAAAGTAAAATAGCCGGGGGTCGTGAAGCTTTCAAAAGTTATATCCAGTTTGTCATAAACCATACCAACCTCATTTAGCCACTTGCCGTTGAGAGCCGGTATTTTAAAAAGATTTAAATAAAATGCTTTTAGAGCATTAGCTATTATCCAGAGAGGCCAAATTAAAACCAGAATCGAAGCGGCCATGAATGGGTATGTGTTTTTTATTCTTTGTTTAACCGAATCGGCTGGGACGCTTAAAAGAATGAAAAGAAATAACAATACAACAAGAAATGTAGTAATTCGCATACATGCTGCGAATGTAAGCAGGGCACCCATAGCGGCAGTCGTCCAGAATGCGGATTTCTGCTTAAAATCTGTCAATATAAACAACCATAAAGACAGCATTACACACAGTATTACAACATCGTGATTCCATGCATAGCCGTTTGCATAATCAACAAGGGGATTAAATACATAAAGAACAGCAGCTCCCAGACCCAGGAGCTTACCGGTAATGATCGATGATTTGAAAACACTCCGATAAATACCGAAAATGCAAACCATAACAAGAATATCGCAGATTGTAGATATTAACCTTCCTGTAAGCAAAAAGTATTTAGTTCCGGTTATTTTATATACAGCGGCATAGAGCAGCGGATGATAAGGCATTTGGGCGATATACGAATAATCTCGATAAATCATTTTCCCCTGCGACATTAAGTAGGCTCCGGTGCAGTACATTTGTTCGTCCCTGCCGAGGGGTTTAGTCATGCTATTGGATATTATTGCGAGCGAAAGGATTAAAATCACTAAGAGAGCAAAATATTTTAAACTTCTGCTCGTAATTGTGGATTCATTATTTTTTGATTCATTTCGCTCTATCATAATATTAATTCGCGAGCTGTTTTATCTCTTTTGGAATGTAATCAGGAAAAGAACTGATTCATTTTCCCTTTGCGTTATATATTTTTTGCTGTTCAAGCAATCTTTCCCTGACTTTATTGAAAAAATCGAAGTAGCATTGCTGCTTATAGTCCGGGTACGTATAAACCATGGGAGACCATTTGCCCTTATCGTATATTAATGTAACTTCAGCAAAGATTTTCTTGCCGATATATATACGATGCGAATAGTTTTTTGTTGTAGCTAAAATCAATTTCGAAGGCTCGATTATACCAGGGTCCAAATTAACCGGTCTCGGCAGGGGAAGTGCGAGTGATTTTGATAATTTCTGTTCGAGCTTGTTTGTTTGAAGTTTGATTTTGGCTAACTTTCCTGGTTCTATAAGTTTTTCAATACTGACAAATTTCCTGAGTATTCGTGATCCCATCTGGTCCTGATAGTATTCAGTTTTATCGAACGGCCAAACATCGCTTGAAAAATCCAGCCTGCCGAATTTATCTGTTAACGCATCTATTGCAGTATGCAGACATTGATTATTGGCGGCAAGTATTCCAATTACAAGCTTAACCGGCTGTGGGTCCTTAAGTTTCCACATAATCAGATATCGCAAATCTCTACTGCTCTGGCCAGGGACTTCATTTCATTTTTAGGGATAAATTCATGAGCGACATATCCTTTGAATCCGGTTTCTGCTATAGTTTTCATTATAGCCGGATAGTATATTTCCTGTGTTTCGTCAATGTCGTTTCGTCCAGGATTTCCACCGGTGTGATAATGTCCTATATACTGGCTGTTATCACGGATCGTTCGAATAATGTCACCTTCCATTATCTGAGCATGATAAATGTCGTATAAAATCTTTACCCGTTCCGAGCCGACTCCCTTACATACATCAACGCCCCATTTCATATTGTCGAACATATATCCTCTGTGATCCACCTTGCTGTTTAAGTACTCCAGGCAAATTGTAACTTTCTTTTCTTCGGCCTGTCCGGCAACTTCTTTAAGTGCAGTTATGGAATTTGCGACACCTTCTTCGTCACTGACTCTGCCGCGGTTGCCGGGAAAGCTGATGACATTGGGAAATCCATGTTCGGATGCAGCATCGATAGCTTCGCGAATCTGAGCGATACACCGTTCGTGATTGTTTTTGTCCGCAAGACCTCTGCTTAAGTCATGTGTTTCAACCATTGTACAGACAAGTCCGTACTTTTTAATGGTTGGAAAATCATTTGGCCTCATAAGGTCAATGCCTTTTAGTCCCATTTTCTTAATATCAGCACAAAATTTATCCAGTTCGATATTGTTATAGCACCACCTGCTGACTGATTGATTAATTCGACCATTTTTTACAATAGTTTCTATCTCTGAAGAAGTACCTGCCTCTGCTTTGTGAACCATTGAGGCGGTAACTGCGCCGGCAGCTAAAAGAGAAGTGTTGCGAATGAACGTTCGACGGGAAAACTTATTATTATCCATAAGTCTCTCCTTGATTAAATTATTAAAGTTGTTTTTTTAAATTATTAACAAGTTCTGTAACTCGAACATGTACATTTTCTAACTTGATTTTTTCGCTTTCTGGCTTGTGGCGTAATTTTATCTCGGCATTTCCATCGGAGAGCGATTTTTTCCCGATTGTAACTCTAACGGGAATTCCTATCAGGTCGGCATCTTTGAATTTTGCCCCGGCCCGCATGATTCTATCATCCAGAAGCACTTCGATACCGGTATTGAGTAATTCTTTATATATTTTCTCCGCCGCCTGAGCCACTTCTTCGTCATCCTGATTTACACAGGTTATTATGACCTCGAAAGGAGCGATATTCACAGGCCAGATAATGCCGTCTTTATCATTGCCCAACTCAACCGCTGAAGCGAGAATTCGATTTACACCTATGCCGTAACAACCCATTAGGCATGGGTTTTCATTGCCTGTTTCATCGAGGTATTTCGCGCCGAGCTTCTCGCTATACTTTGTTCCAAGCTTGAAAACCTGGCCGACTTCTATACCTTTTTTAAAGAGCAGCTTTTTGCCGTTATAAGTGTCACCTTCAACGGCAAAACGAATATCAGCAACTGTAATATTATCGCCTTCAAGCGGGAAGTCCCTGCCCGGCACAACATTTTTTATATGATAATCTGTTTTATTGGCCCCCGTGACACCCACGGCCATCGCAGCAACGGCATGATCAATAATAATTTTATCTACTTTCTCAAGTAAACTAACCGGTCCGGCAAATCCAACTTCTGCACCAGTTAAAACTCTGACATGTTCTTCATCGCAAAGCCCAACATGTTGACCGTCAAAAATTTGAATGAGTTTCTCAATATTTAGTTCGTGGTCTCCTCTTACCAATACAGCGTAATATTTATGTTTATGCGATATCCAAAGTGAATCTCCTCCATCCTTATGAGTTGCCATATATTCACCATAAATTTTTTTGGAATCTTTTTCTGTAAAGTTACTACATATTAATGTTTTTATCATCTGTTGCGGTTTTGTTTTAAGGAATTCACAGACCGCTTCGATACTGCCGACATTCGGTGTATGAACTTCTTCGATCGGAGGTATTTTGACCGGCACCACAGGGGTACCGGCTAAACTTGGTAATGGGTCAACTGCTGCTCTTTCGAGATTAGCCGCGTATGAGCCGTCTTCTGTATAAACAATTGTATCTTCACCTGATTCGCAGGGAACAGTGAACTGGTGTGAGCCGGAACCGCCCATCTCGCCAACTTCGGCCTCGACGATAACATATTCAAGCCCGCAGCGTGAAAAAATTCTGCAATACGCATCGTACATTGCCTGGTATGTTTCCTGGAGGCTCTCAGGGCTATCGTGGAAACTGTAGGCATCTTTCATAATAAATTCACGAGAGCGAATCGGGCCGAATCTCGGACGGAATTCATCTCGGAATTTCGGGCTTATCTGATACAGATTGAAGGGCAGTTGCTTATATGATTTTATTTCACCTGCTGCAATAAAAGTTACGACTTCCTCAGCGGTAGGGCCGAGCACGTTATCACGGCCGTGACGGTCCGTGAGGCGGCACATAGTTTCTCCATAGTCAACGTCCCGTCCGGTTTTTTGCCATAGCTCCATTGGCTGAAGAGAAGGCATCATTATTTCCTGTGCGCCGGATTTATCCATTTCCTCTCGAACAATTGCGATAATTTTCAGCAAGCTGCGCCAGCCGAGCGGCAGATATGTATATGTTCCGCTTGCGACCTTGCGCATGAAACCGCCTCGAATAAGCAGCTTGTGGCTGGTTATCTCTGCATCGGAAGGAACTTCCTTGACTGTCGGTATTAACATCCGGCTGTATCTCATAATTTGTTTCTCGTTAATCCTGAATCGTTTTTTTCTTCAATGAATACTGTTTACAGGACAATTTTATAAGTTAAATAACTGCTCTTGGCAAGAATATTTCCTATGCCTGACAATATCGTAAAATCCAAAAAACAGATTTTTTCTTGCATTATTAGCTTATTAACGTTAAATTCCTTTTCCTGAATTGTGATTAGGGCGATTAGCTCAGCTGGCAGAGCAGCTGACTCTTAATCAGCGGGTCACAGGTTCGAATCCTGTATCGCCCATTAAACAACGCGAAGATAAAGCAATGTAATGGTTAAGATTCTAAATCTGTAAACTCTCTTGTCCAATTGTTTTGGCACAACCGAATCAGGCGTCGTAGCCCTTCAAACGACGGATCCAAATGTTTCGATACCATGCCGGTCCGACGTGTCCCTGCAATGTTAATGGGAGTTCAGGGGCATGCGGCCTATAGGACGCAATAGGATTACGAGAGGTAACGCCGAGCAGTTCCGCTTTATTGTGGACAAAAAGGCCATTAAAGAACAAAGTGATGAATGCTGGCTTGACTAACTTCTCGTTCTCAAACTTCGGAGCTTCGAAGACAAAATCATAGGTATTCCACTGTCCTTCGGGCATGCATGGATTTACCATCGGTGGGTACAGACCATAGATACCGCCCGCGCCGCCATCCGCATAGGTCGGATTGTCGTAACTGGACAGCACCTGCACCTCATAGAATCCCATGAAAATGATGCCGCTGTTGCCGCGTTGTTGTCCTACCCTGTTGGAATCATTGACCGGGGGAATCATCCATTCAAGATGAAGCTGGATATCGCCGAAGCTCTCTTTAGTGACCAGGCTTCCGCTCATCTCCATGTGGTCGTCAACGATTCTCCAGCGTGGTTCTCTGGTGACGCCGCCACGGCCTCCGCCGGTCCACTGCGACAAATCTTTTCCATCAAACAGCACTATAGCGTCTGAAGGTGCGGATGGCGTAGGAAGGGGCAAACCCGGAGTGACTTTACGCGGCTGAGGACGGTTACGGTCATGAGCCAGCCATTTCTGCCCGGGTAATTGGCTTCCAACAGGACTACCTGCAAACTGCGGATCTTCATTGCCTCTACCGAAACCTCGGCCAAAGCCTCTACCGGCACCTGGTGATGCGGCACCGCCGCGTGCGGGAGTTGTCTGCGGAACTTCGGCTCCTTTTGCAAAAGAAGTCAGAGCCGTCACGGTAGGTACAGATACAGCAATCTGTTGAATGAATGATCTTCTATCTAACATAATTGAAATGACCTCCTATAAAAACTTAATTGTACGATATAATAAAAATATCAATATCCTATTATATGCGAAAGCAAAAAAACTACGATATTAGTCTACCTGACTCATGTTCGGCGACTCAGTCTTCGACCTCCAAATCTGCGTTTAATTGCAATCTCTGACCGGCCTTAATTGAAATCTCGGAGGTTTTGGAACCATAGCGGACTTTGAACTTTGCAGGAGCAGCATTATGGATAGTGGCGGATTGCAACTTGCCGTCTTTCCACTGCATTGCCACTTCGAAACCTCCACGGGCTCGGAGGCCGCTAACCGAACCATCGCTCCAACTGGAGGGTAGAGCAGGCAGCAAGCTGATTTCACCTGAGTGACTTTGCAAAAGGGATTCGGCAACGGCAGCAGTCAAACCGAAGTTGGCATCCGACTGGTTGTTACGAGGATTGTGCAGGTTGTCGGCAAAAGAAGGGACTATAGCTCTCAGCCATTGTTCAACCTTGTCGCCGCGTTCCAGACGTGCCCAGACACAGGTATTCCATGCTCCTATCCAGCCGCCACCGGGACGGCGTTCCTCCATACCCTTGCTAATGGCGGCTGCCAGATCAGGATTGCCTCGCAGAGTTATAGAACTGCCGGGAAAGAAGGGGAAATGAGGTGATGTATTATGTCCTTCGGTACCGGGTGTCCAGTCCTCAATCCACTCGAGCAGGGAACCCCGGCTGTTGATGCGATAGGGTGGAAGCTTCTTAAGAGCAGCTGAGAGCTTCGTACTGAAATCATCATCCATATCCAGAATTTTCCCGGCCTCGATACAGTGAGAAAACAAATCATGAATAAGTGCGATGTCTATCGTCGGGCCCGGTGAGACAGATACTAAGTTACCGTTTTTGTCCTGGTATCTATGTTCAGGGGACATGGAGACAGGTGTCACCAGCCATTTATGTTTCGGGTCTTCGGTCATCATTTCCAGGAGAAATTGGGCGGCCCTCTTCATAATAGGATAATTTTCTCGAAGGAATGTCTTGTCACCACTAAATGCATAATGTTCCCACAAGTGCTGGCACAACCAAACACCGCCCATCGGCCATATACCATACCGAGCCGAGTCAACAGGAGCCGTACCACGCCAGAGGTCAGTATTGTGATGGAGCACCCAGCCATTACAGTTATAATACGTTTTAGCAGTCCTGGCACCGCCTTCAGAAAGGTCCTTGATCATCTCGAACAGGGGCTGGTGACATTCGACAAGATTGCATACTTCCGCGGGCCAGTAATTCATTTCTACATTGATATTGGCCGTATACTTACTGCCCCAGGGAGGTAGGGTGGCTTCATTCCAGATACTCTGAAGATTTGCCGGCTGGCCGCCTGTGCGGCTGCTTGAAGCAAGAATGTAACGTCCGAATTGAAATGCAAGCGCCTCCATATTAGTATCCGAGCCGCCTTCGCGAAGTGCTCTGAGGCGTTCGTCTGTCGGTTTTTCTTTCAACGAAGCATCACCGATTTGCAAATGTACCCGGCTCATTAGATTACTGAAATCGTCCACATGCCGGCGGTAAAGAGTAGAGAAGTTCTTATCAGCAACAGCATCAAGAACTTTCCTGCATCTGGCTGCAGGGTTACCACTAATGTCAAGATAGTTCACAAAGCTTGTGGATATCGCTATAACAAGGGTGACGGCATCAGCATTGGTAATATTGAGCGTAGAACCAACGGCTTCAGACTTCCCACCTTCGAGACGAGCTACAAGTGAGGCCTCGTAGCGCAGGCCATTGCCTTTAGTTCGCGCAATCAGGCCGTCCATACCATTAGGCGGGGCGGAAAAAGGACCTTTCCAGGTTCCATCCATGATAAGGCTGTTCGTTTCCGCGACACTTGTTTCCAGATATGGTCCCTGGAATTTAGCCCCAACATTTACCTTCCCGGGCTTATCAGAGCTGATTCGCATAACTAAAACTTTATCCGGCCATGATACGAATGTTTCTCGCTTAATGACAGCATCATCCTGACGATATGTTACTTTAGCGATACCTGTTTCCATGTCCAGCTCACGGCGATAGTCGGTAGTGTCAGTATCCCCGAAGAATAAAATCAGGTCACCTATCGGCTGATAGGCCTCCTGCGAATTGGGGATACCCCAGAAGTGGTCGTCGGCCATCTCTTCGGCTTCCTGAAACTTTTCTGCAAAAACCAGATCGCGAATCTGGCCAAAATACTTACCGGCGTTAGGATCGTCATAATTGTGCGGACGCCCAGACCAGAAAGACGACTCATTGAGCGCAATTCGCTCCTGTTGGACGCCGCCAAAGACCATAGCTCCTATCATACCGTTGCCTATGGGCAATGCCTGCGACCACTGGTTTGCCGGCTGGCGATACCACAGTACCATGTCCTGTGATGTCTGTGCAGAACATATCCCGGAAGCGATTAACAAATAACAGGTAATTATTGTTAGTACTTTTTCCCTTTTCATGATGAAACTCCTATTGAAACAAATGTTAAAAGTTTATTTTATTTCAGAATGTTTCGTTTGATTATAACCATATAAAGGCTGCCATGAAAGTATTTATGAAGATTTATAAAAAATGACAATTTTCCTAATTGAAAGATTGAAAGTTAGCAGGCGTGCCAGAGCAGCAAAATTTTTACGAACTTCATAAAAAACATGCTTTTCATATGCGCCTTATAGAGGTATCATTAAAGGCATCTATGCTATAATGAATAACAATACAGACAGCTTTGAATTTTTCTAAAGGAGATTTATAATGAGAGCAAAAACAATAATGACACCTTTAATTTTAATATGCGCTATTGCTATGATTTTTTCATCGGTATTGGCTCAGCCGGGTCAACAAAGGCGCGGCGGCCGGGGCCAAACTGCAGGTTCAACGATTGGTGTTTTACCGGGAGGGCCCGGTGGCCAGGATGTGCCCATAACACCTCCGCCTCGTCCTGATCCATTGCTTCCTTTTTATAATCCTGATTTGCCGTTGCAGGAACGGGTAAAGGACATTATCTCCCGTCTGGAACTCGAGGAAAAGATTGCCCTGATGCAGATGGCTTCTCCTTCTATCCCACGTTTGGGTATTGCGCCTTACCACTGGTGGTCTGAAGCCCTTCACGGCATGACCCATGATTTATCGACAGTATTTCCCCAGGCAATTGGCTTAGCCGCTACATGGGACACGGATCTTCACTTTGAGGTGGCTACTGCCATCAGCACCGAAGGTCGTGCAAAAAATCATGAATACCGCGCAAATAACATTTTTAATGCAATGACCGGTTTGGATTTCTGGTCACCTAATATCAATATTTTCCGTGATCCTCGCTGGGGTCGCGGACAGGAAACTTATGGTGAGGACCCGTATTTATCGGGACGCTTTGGCATTGCTTTTGTCAAAGGCATTCAGGGAGATCATCCTTTTTATTTCAAGGCTATTGCTACTCCCAAACACTTCGCTGTTCACAGCGGCCCGGAATCTATTCGGGAGCAATTTAATGCGGTAGTCACTGACCATGATTTATATACGACTTACCTGCCTCAGTTCGAAGCCGCGGTTAAGGAAGGTCACGCCTATTCCTTTATGTCGTCTTACAATGCCGTTAACGGTGTACCTGCCCCGGCGAATAAACGCCTGCTGACTGATATATTACGTACCCAGTGGGGTTTCGATGGTTATGTGGTCTCAGACGTTGGGGGCGTTGCTGACATTTACCAGCAGAATCGTCATGCCTATGTATCTACAGCGGCAGAAGCATCTGCTCTGGCTATCAAGGCCGGCAACGAACTCAACAGTGGTACGGTTTACGCCGGGGGGCGTCAAGGCGGTGGTCCCAGCAACCTTGCACAAGCTATAGAGAAAGGATTGATTACCATAGAAGAAGTTGAATCGGCTCTGGGCAATCTCATGGAAGCCCGTATTCGTATGGGTGAATTCGACCCGCCGGGCTACGAGGGCAATCCTTACAACAAAATCACACCTGCAATGTATAATACACCGGAACACCATGAATTGGCGCTTAAAGCGGCTTGCAAAACAATGGTACTATTGAAAAACGCCAATAATACGCTTCCACTTAAGACCAGTATCGGTACAGTCGCTGTACTCGGTCCCAACGCTGATTCGATTAATATGCAGTATGGTAATTATAACGGTGAAGCTCCGGAAGAACATCAAGTTACTATTCTGGATGGTATCAAAAAGGCCGTTGGCGCCGATAACGTAATTACTCCAGGTCAGCGAGTACCTCTTACAGGCACTATCGCTTTAGCCGAGCTTGTGAAAGCTGATTACTTATTTACCGATGCATCCAAAAGTAAGCATGGTTTGGCAGTTTCTTATGCGGCCAACGCCGATGGTTTGGTACAGCCTGCACGGACAGAAGTTTCAGAAACAGGAGCTCTCAATAGACCTGATGCTGATAGCGGCATAGCCTTTGATCCTACTATGGCTGCAAAGATGACTGGTGTTCTTGTTCCGCCGATTACAGGTGAATACCAATTAGGTGCCAAAGGCAGCGATGGTTTCCGCCTGTCGGTTGACGGTAAAGTTATTATTGATGAAATGCAGGGTGGGGCATTACGCACCGTCGGCAATATGATTCATCTTGAAAAGGACAAGGCGTATAACATCCTGATTGAGTTTACACACTCTTCGACTACCAGTGGAAGTGCCGGACAAGGCTTCGGCGGACGAGGTTTTGGTGGACGTGGTGGATTTGGTGGTACTACACGCGGTATGGTCGCTGGAGGTGGCGGACGCGGTGGCTTTGGTCGTGGTGGTCGTGGCGGTTTCGGTCGAGGTGGACGCGGCGGGCAAGCTTTTGGTGCTACAACAGAAGCGCCGGGTGTAACCGCAACAGCTTCAACAGATCCAGGTAATGATCCACTATTCCAACTTGCATGGAACAGGCCAACTGAGGATGGATTACCGGCTAATACCGTCGGGCAGAGTCTCTATGGCGAAGCTGTTGATTTGGTTAAAAAGGCTGATGCCGTTATTCTGGTTGTTGGTATTGACGGCTCACAGGAAGGTGAAATGCGAGATCGTAGCGCGATTGAACTTCCAATGGTGCAAGATGGTTTGGTAAGAGCGGCTGCTATAGCTGCAGGCAGCAAACCAGTTGTTGTCGTTAATTGCTCAGGCAGCCCTGTTGCTTTCAACTGGGCTAATGATAATGTTCCTGCTATTATCCAGGCATGGTATCCCGGACAGCGGGGCGATGCAGTGGCCGATGTGATATTCGGCAAATATAATCCGGCAGGAAAATTGCCCGTGACATTCTATAAAGCTACAGCGGATCTGCCAACCTTTACTGACTATGCCATGTATAATCGAACTTACCGTTACGATACTAAACCGGTGCTATATCCCTTTGGGCACGGCCTATCCTACAGTACGTTTGAATATTCTAACCTTTCGGCTCCGGCCAGTGCTGGGACAAACAACGATATTTTAATCTCATTCGATGTTAAAAATACGAGCGACATCGATGGCGAGGAAGTTGTACAATGCTATGTTAATCGTGATTTACCGGAAATTGATTCTGCGAGCTTGCCTGGTCCGGAGGAGATGACTAATCAGGAGGCTACACTGGTTGCAATACCACGCAAGACTCTGGTCGGATTCGCTCGAGTATCTCTTAAGGCCGGTGAGAGCAAAAATGTTACCTTTCCGGTTACTAACCAGCAATTATCACTGGTTGTGGGTAAAGACGGCAAACGCGAAGTCAGACCTGGTGAACTGCAAATACAGGTTGGCGGCAGCTCGGCGATTGTTCCGGGTACACTCACCCGGTCTTTGACTTTAGAAGGTTCGCCGGTGGAGCCAAAATATCACTTCGTGCCGCCGATAATTAAGTGAGCTTATTAATAGGGACATTATAGAATAGTTCGACAAAAGTCGGATTAATTACTTTTGTTATAGAAAGTCCGAGCAGAATTTCCTGCTATACTATGAATAGTCACACAGGCTGATGATAATCTGCTTGAATTTGCGGTTACTACAATAGTTCCGGGAGTTTTAGTCGTCTGGAGAATCACCAGGCATTTCCCGCTGAATGCCTTTCGTGTATTTGCCTTGTAAACAAAGCAGAAACAAGTAATCCGAAAAACAGAAAGCTATTTAATTACCGATTCATTTTAATTGCTCACTCCGGAAAATTTCCACCAGTTGAAATTAAAGAGTTTCTCCGAACCACCCGTAAATTTCAAATACAGGTCATGTACGCCGTTAGCTCCTTTGACAGTACAGGATTTAGTCTCCCATTTTTGCCAGTCTCCGGTTCCGGAAACGGCACAGGTTCCTATCAGTGTGCCGGTTAAGCTATCGAGGCGGATTTCTATGTTTCCACCGCTTGTTGCCGAAGCGACTCTGGCCACGAAAGTTGTCGCACCGGTGCCAAAGTCCACGCCTTTGACCTTGATGTAGTCGCCGTCATTAACATCGCAGACATTCATACCGCCTTCACTGCATATTTGAGTTTCGATACCTGATTCCCAACATATAGTTTCAGCTTGAACGGTGTCATAAGGGTTGAGATGTCCGATTTGAGGCGGACCCTCTTTGGTCATTCTGAGGGTCTGGATGCTTTCATCGTCATTGAATTTAAGCTGTTCGACGCAAACTGAACGTTTAAAACCACCACCATCAGGCAATGCGCCATTGTGATAAAAGAAATAGGTATTACCCTTGTAATCACATACTCCCGGATGGTTGGTAAATGAGCGTCCCTGCGTAGCCATAAGAATATCGCCGAAGGTCCAGGGGCCGGTTGCACTTGGACTTGTTGAATACGAGATGTGCTCGGAAATTGGACCGGCCGCGAAAATCATGTAATACAAATCGTTGCGTTTGTACAGCCAGGGACCTTCTTCATATTGAGTGGGCCGGTCGTCTTTGGTACGCACGCCAAAACTCTCCGTGGTCAATGGTACTTTGTTGATTCTGCCGGAATAGGAAATCATATCCTCATTCAATTTGACATAAAACAAATCAGGATTGCCCCAATACAAATACGCTTGTCCATCATCATCGATAAACACCGCCGGATCGATATATCCATTGCCGGCAAGCAAAGGTTTACCGATCGGATCGCTAAATGGCCCTGTGGGACTATCGGATACTGCAACTCCGATGGCAGTTCCGCCTCTTTGTCGATTAATAGGGACATAGAAATAGAATTTACCATTTCGGGGGATGCAATGACCGGCCCAGGAGGAATTATCGCGAGCCCAACTGAATTCCTTGTAGGACAATGGTGAACCCAGATCTGTCCAATTTGCCATATCGGTTGTGCAATAGCATCTCCAGTCGTTCATTGTGAAGAAATTACGCACGGTGACATCTTCATCATGGCTGGTATATACGTAACATACTCCGTTATGCACCATCGGAGCCGGGTCGGCCGTATAAACGGTTTGCACGATCGGATTGTCGGCAAGACCTGTTGCAGTCCAAATGATTGTCATGATTAGTACGATGCCTGTAATATGTTTTCCAATATTTGAAGTTTTCATAATGTGCTCCTTTCTGTATGAATCAGTCTGTAATAACATTTACCTCAGCATAGCCGAGGTTATTATTACCTTCGGTATTCCTCAAAGCACGCAGCTTGATGTAGCGGGCTTTTTCAGGTTCGAACTTTTTTGTCTGCCACGTCGGGTTGTTCTTGATGTTGGAAAATTCACCTTTATCAACGAGTTTCCATTCTACATTGTCATTTGAAATATAAAACTCATACTGTGTAATGATACCAGGTCCCCACAAGGTTTGGTCTGGATAGTATTTGAAGCCGCAAAGATTTAGTTCTTTCCCCAAGTCAATGACCAAATCAGCAGGAAGCCTTGTATTTCTGGGTTGATGCCACGCAGTATCTGCATTCCCGTCAAAAATCGCAGAAGCTCTTCTATCATTAATGTCTACAAGTTTCCAATCCGTTCGTGGCAGGTCGAATTCTTCATGGCATACAGGGCTGCTTTTACCCGAAGCAGGCTCATAAGCAATGGCACTTACCTGGACTTTCCCTTGAGTTTGAAACGGCCCCGTGTATTTTTTCGAATTAATTGTTGGTATGCTGCCGTCCATGGTATAGTAAATAACCGATTCTGCATCAGCCGGAATTATGCTTATTTCACCTGCTTGATTTCTGATGATGGATGGAGAAGTCAGGATTTGCGGTGCATCGTAAACTCCGATATTGGAAATCACAGGGCAGCTTTTCGAATCTGTAATATTGAATCGAAGCTGTGTTGTCTCGACTGTCGGGAAACGAAGAATACGTTTGTATCCGATAGTAGTTGCTTTTGCCAGTTCCTTCCAGTTACCATCAATAAGAGCTTCAATCGTGAAGGCTTTTACACGTTGTCCCAAACGGATATATTCCTGTGCCATGAAACGGTTGAACTTAGTTGGTTTGCCGAAATCTATGGTCAATGATGCTTTTGTTATGTCATCGTCAGTAGCCCAATAGGTTTCTTTGTCACCGTCTACGGTATTTGCTGCTCCAAATTCTTTTGCATTGCCGCGAACGTTCGAAGCTTGGGCTTTTGTTTTTTCTGCAAGATTTACTGCGAATGTTTCTTTTATCATTTTGCCAAATTCAAGCGATGCTTTTTCATCATTTTCATGAATCAAGCCGTTTGGCATAATAGGAAAGTTCAGAAGTAATGTGCCGTTGCGTCCAACGGAGTTATAATAGGTATCCATAAGTTTTGGTAATGTTTTAACTTTTCTGTCTTCACTCGGGTGATAGAACCATTCCGGCCTGATGGACGTATTGACTTCGCCCGGTACCCATGAATCCCCATTCTCCACGCCGTAATGTAACATATTGTAGGGCACCTCACCTGTGGCATTAAGCAAACTCCAGTTGGTCTCACCGACAAAGCCGGCTTCGGTTCCAATCCAGCGGAGATCGGCCCTGTCACCTCCATCGTTCCATATCACGATATCGAGCTGCAGTTTGCGAATCAGCTTATAGGTATTGCTCCAGTCGTAATAGGTAGTACGGTCGATTCTGCGATTTTCGTCGGCTCCGCCGTAATATCCTGTCCCGCCGTTGGCTCCGTCAAACCATACTTCGAATATTGGGCCGTAGTTGGTAAGCACTTCGGTCAATTGATTCCGGAAATAGGTTATATATTCAGGTCTGCCGTATTCAGGATGATTTCTATCCCATGGTGAGACATAGATTCCAAGTTTCAGGCCGTATTCCTTGCAGGCATCGGCCATTTCACGAACCAAATCTCCCTTGCCGTT